>UMHJ01033426.1_pt1 | contig 43335 bp, 38 predicted proteins | sample 1965511 | NCBI WGS metagenome assembly UMHJ01 (sample SAMEA4836096, study PRJEB28245) | human gut metagenome | biome: gut microbiome; material: fecal sample | place: Denmark | collected 2008
TTACTGGAGTTTCAAGTATCGTGACCAGGTCTTTCCAGTCTATCTTATACACTGTCACATCGTCCTTGCGCTCTATCCTCATGAACCTGTAGCCCTTTATGAAGGACTTCTCATGAAGATAATAGGCATTGCGCTCATAGTGTATCATGCGAACCTTGCGCTGGTCTTTAGACATGAACATGTAAACATCGCCGTTCATCGGGTCACGGTGGTACCTGCCGCGGATTATCTCACATATACGCTGAGCCTTGCATCTCATATCATGAAGCTCAGGAAGGTAGTAGAAGTTGTGAAGACCGTTGATGCTCAGCATAAGCCCTCCAGTTTCTCTACCAGCGTTTTCAGCCCCTGATAGTCTAAGCCTTTCTTCTGAATGCACAAGCCCTCACGGGTTCTTATCGTTACCATGATACTTCCTTTATGGGGAGTTGTACGTTTGGACTTGTCCTCAGTAACATCCTCATGTGTATTGTCGCTTTGGAGCAACTCTTCAGGAATACCTTCCACTTCTACAGGTACAACCTTCTTCTGTGTCTTCTTGAACCAGTCATAGAATGCCGTGTATGGAATATTGTTGCCAATGCAGAACGAGTTGATGGAAACTCCATTGGGCTCACCCTCGGTTTTGTAGAGGAACCACAGTCTTTCAAAATCTTTTTCGCTAAACATAATCTTTCGAGTTTTAAGTTTAGCACGAAGGTATGGGAAAGAACCATGCTAGTCAATACGCCAATTTTGGAAGCTTACCATAAGGGCAATATTTATTTGTAATTAAGTTTATCTAATTTTTGGATTTCCGCCTGTATTTCATTCAGCTCTTCATTCTTTTCATCCGTCACTTCACCTTCTCCCCAATACTGCATTTCGAAAGCCATGCGATTATCTGGAGTCAGGCTAGGAAGCAGGGTACGGATGCATTTACGCACTTCGCTCTCGATGGCCTGCAGTTCGGCAGGAGAAAAAAAGTCATGCAGCGGTAGGCTGAGATGAATCCAAGTGTACTCTTCCACCTGTTTCAGGCTCAGCATATTGACTACAAACAGGATTTCCCGAAGCAGTTTTTGCTGGAAAGGGTGATGAACAACTGTTGGAATGTCTTCATGCAACCAGTCCAGACGGTAATACAGGATACCGCAGTAGTAGGAGACACCCTTGGCCAAAAGCTGGGTCTTGTCGCAGTAGTCTTGAACTTGAAATAGGGTAGTGGTAAGTTCTCTTATCATAACGTATTATTTACCATAACCATATCCATATCCGTATCCGTATTTCTTCCCATAGCCATATTTGCCATACTTGCCATATTTCCCATAGCCATAGTAGTATCCATTCTTGCGTTGGTTCATATCAATTCCATTGACTAGGGTACAGAGGTTCGGCAATTTGTTCTCGCGTTTCAGGTCATTGATCAGTTCATAGTCGCTCTTATGGGTATAGTCAGCACGGCAGACATAGACGCTCAGATCTGCTACACGGGCAATCAGCTGGGTATCGGTCACCATACCGATCGGTGCGGTATCCAGCAGGACATAGTCAAAGTGTTCTTTCAGAATCTCCAGTGCATGATCCAAGGATTTCCGTGCTACCAACTCTGTCGGATTGGGAGGAACGGTTCCGCCCGGCAGGATAAAGAGGTTGGGGGAGATGGCAGAAGGCTGGCAAAGGCTCAGCAGATCGGTTTGTTTCGGATCGGCCAGGTATTGGGTAATTCCCCGTTCCTTATGAGAAATCTCAAAGACTTTGTTCAGTCCGGGTTTGCGGATATCCAGTCCGACAATCACCACTTTCTTGCCCATAAAGGCAAAGCTGCATGCCAGATTTCCGGCATTGAAACTCTTGCCTTCGCCGGAGGTGGTGGAGGTGAAGAGGATTACTTTCTGGCCTTCTCCCAGCATATACTGCAAATTCGTGCGGACGGAACGGAACACTTCTTCCATCAGGCCATTACGGTTTTCCTGTACGACAATGGGATGTCCGTCTGTTTCTGTCAGAGGAATGTCTCCAACAACTGGAATATCGGTAATTTTCTCTACATCAGCCCGACTCTCAATCTTAAAGCGGAGCAGGTTGCGAAGGTAAATAACAGCAACTGGCAACCCTAATCCCAAAATTAAAGCGATAAGATAGAACAATTTTCCTTTTGGCCCGACAATTCCTCCATCCAGAGGTTCTTCCACCATACGGCCATTGTTTGCCGTAGCTGCTAAGGTTATCGCATTTTCCTCGCGTTTCTGAAGCAGCATCAGGTACAGGCTGGCCTTGATTTCCTGCTGGCGGGAGATGCTGAGCAATTCTTTTTCCTGCTGGGGGGCATTGCTGATCTTGTTCGCAAACTGAGTGGCTTCACGGTTCAGGTCGTTGCGGGTGATTTCCAGCCCTTTCAGTACGCTGGCTACCGAAGTCAGGATATTTTTCCGGTTGGCCTCCAGCGAGGTATCCAGATTGACTACGGCCGGGTTGCTTTCGCTGGAAGTGCGGAGCAACCGCTTACGCTCGGTCAGCATCTCGTTATACTGTCCGATCAGGGTGGACAGCCCGTTGTCGCTCAGTCCGATATTGGCCGGAATAATTTCCATCCGGTTCTCGGGACGTTCGATGTATTCTTTCAGGAATTCTACAAGACGGAGCTGGGTGGCATTCTCAGCCCGTTTCTGCTCATATTCGGCATTGCCTTTCAATGCCAGCTGTGCGTCGCTGGTCAGGTCGGTCAGTCCGGCTTTCTGCTTATAGCTTGCCAGCTCGTTTTCCGTGGTGCCCAGTTCGTGATTGATGATACTGATACGCTCGTCAATAAATTCCGCTGTCCGGCTGGCTACTTCGTTCTTGTCATCGTTGGCATCAGCATTATACAAGGCTACCAGCGTAGTCAGGAAGTCCAGCCCCCGTCCCACATGGCTGTCGTTATAGTTTAATTTCACAATGGTGGTCTGTTTGCTGGTCGGCTCGGCGCTTAAGTTTCCCTGACACATCTTGGCTGCCGTGGTGGGAGAAATGATCTGTACCTGAATGGTGCGTTCTTCCCTTATCCCTGTACTATCTTTCGCGTTCAGCGTCAGGGTCCCCACGGGAGTGACCAGCACACCGGGCAGGCGGTCGAATGTCTTGTCGGTTGCAGTTTCTTCTCCATGCTGGAGATAATTGGCGGAAGCCTTGACTTTTCCGTCAGGCGTACAGTCCAGTCTTAAATTCAGTGGAGCCTCAAGTCTGTCTGCTTCTTCGGGAGTCATCCAAACTTTAATGGGAGTATCGGTTTTATAAAGGGGACGGGCATAGCCGAAGCTGCGGGGTTCTGCATAGCGGATGTTCAGTCCCAGGGTATTGACCACCTTCTTGATTAAAGTGCGGGAACGGAGAATTTCCATTTCATTGTCGAAGTTGCTGGCCATGGTCAGCATACCCATATCCTGCATGGTGGCGATCGGACTGCTGGCACTGCCTTTTCCTTTCTCATCCTGCTTGATCAGCACTGTGGCATTCACATTGTAAACCGGAGTCTGATAGCGCAGGTAGGCCCAGGCTCCGATCAGGCAGAGGATCAGACAGACCACAAACCAGGGCCAGTACATCAGGTATTCAAACAGAATCGCTTTGTAATCGGTCGGCTTTTCGTCTTCAGCCGTATAGAGATCGTCGTATTTTTCGTTGCTCATGATACTTTACTTTAATATAGTGACTAACAGGCTGGCAATTGATACTAAAATGGAAGTGGCACTGATCCACAGGGTCGTACTGTTGCCGATATCGGAGTTGCGCGCAGCAGTCTTGTTGGGACTGACATACAGAATGTCATTCTGCTGGAGGTAGAAATAGGGAGAACGGATCAGATTGGCATCGTTCAGGTTCAGTTCCTGAATGTCGCGTCCTCCGTCTGCCGTTTCACGGACCAGCTTCACATTGTCACGGACTCCATATACCGTCATATCTCCTGCCATGGCCAGGGCTTCCAGTACATTTACTTTTTCATTGCTGACCGTGAAAGTTCCGGGGTTTTTGACTTCACCCAATACGGAGATCTTATAGTTCACCATGCGGACATTCACAATCGGGGTTTCCTTCAGGTAGGGGGCCAGCCGGTCGCGGAGCATGGCTTCGCATTCATTCTTGGTCATGCCGCTGATCTTTAATTTTCCCAGTACCGGGAAATCAATTTCTCCCTCATTATTCACCAGATATTGCTGTAAAGTAGGCTGGGAAGTCAGGTTGGTGGAATTTTGGGATACTGCACTTTGTACCGTCAGGTTGAAAGGAACACTGGCCTCAGGATCGGTGGTGCTGACGGTAATGGTCAGCAGATCCTTGGGCATGATCCGGGCGTCGTAGAGCGGAATTTCTCCGGCCGGTACATTGACTGTCGCAGAATTCTGCAAATAGGGTACCTTCTTATAAGAGGTACAGCCCGACAGCAGGAAGGCTGCTGTCAGGAAGCAGAGAATGTTTGATTTGAATGTCATAATGATTTTAGGTTTCCTTTGATGTTACTAAGCCGTCGCGATTCCGGGGGCCGGAATCTGACTGACTTTCCGATTTTTTTGTTGAATAGATTCATTGTTGACCACCACGCCCCGGGGGCCGGAACCGTGGTCACTTCCTCGTCCGGGGGCCAGAGCGAAAGGAAGCTACGTTTGGGGTGCGCTTCGCGGTTACCTCTCCCAACCGGGGACCGGGAAGAAGGGATAAAACCGGAATTTTTTGGCTGCAGATGCAATCGTTTTTCACAATTGCGAGACAAAGGTAACTATCTTATTTTAATTTAAAACAAAATTTCCAATATTTTTCGAAAACAACCATTAATTTTGTGTTGGATTTCTTAAAAAAAAGAATTTCAAGGAGATTTTATGAGAATTTCAATTGGATTTCATTCTCGATTTTAACTGATTTAAAGAATCTTAAAATCGGGCATTTTTTTTCATTTATGAGGTAAAATTTATTCACCCATGAGACAAAAAGAAGTAAAAACAGAAAAACGGGAGCAAAAGACAGAGAGTGAGAAACCGAAAAGATGGCTGCGCCACACCCCTGAAGGGTATCAGTTTACGGAGGCCGAGTATGCACTGAATGCATTGGGGAATTTCCTGACCCTGATTGCCTGCGGGAAGATCAAGCTGAGCTGGTCGGACGAGGTGCAGCTCAAGCGGCTGACCAAATATCTGGTCCGGATGCTCTTCAAGAGGCCCTGGAGAAGCGTACGGAAGAAGATCCTGGAAGATTAGGGCTCCGCGGACAGGCCGGAAATACCTGCCCGGAAAATAAAAAAAGGCTTCGGCGTTTCCATGCAAACGCCGAAGCCTTTTGACTGAAACGCCGAAACGTTTTCAGGGTCCACCTGGGTCCACTTTTTCTATATGGACCCTATTCCGTGGAATGTACCTTGCGGTAGATGCCGTTGTCGTATGCTACCAGGTTCTGTTTCAGCATCTTCTTGAGCCACCGCTTGGCCGTGGAACGGGAGATGTCCATGGCAGCTGTCGCGGTGAGATATTCCATGTAAGTGAAGCTCTCGGGCAGCTTCTTGTAGCACTCCAGCACGCGGTGGAAACAGGTCATCTGCGAGCGTTTCCGTTCCGTTCCGGGCAGGATGGTGGAGAGGGAGAGGCTGTGTTCCAGCAGCACCTTGACCAGCTCGATGGTGATGCTGAAATCCTCGTCGCTGCAGGTGACGTCCTTCATGTTCCAGCCGGCTTCCCACTTGCGCAGGGCGGTGAGTACCATGGCGATGCGCATCGTCAGCAGTCCGTGACGTCCCACAATGGCTTCGTTGCCTTCTCCGTCCTCCAGCGAGACATTCCGCATCATGTGACCGAACAGCTTGTTGTGGATCTTCCACTGTTCGCGGGTGAAATGGACGGAGGTGGGGGAGTTGAGCAGGAAATGGTAGGCCTGAAGCACATCATCTGCCAGATTCTCAAAGAGTTCGTCGCCGTCGATCCATTCGTCGTCCGAATCGGGAGCCGCTGAAATCCAGCCGCTTTCACCCTTTCCCGTGAGCAGGGCCAGACGGCTGTACATACCGTCTTCCTTCGATGAGACGAAGTTGACCAGCTGTTGCAGGGTACCGGCCATGCAGATGGCCATGCGGGGGCGCTGGATGAGAATGGGGTGGCCGTCGATCTTGTAGTTCTGTCCCACGGCTTCGTGGTGGTAGATCATACGCAGTTCGGAGGCATGCTTGCCGTAGTCCGTTCCCAGGGCAGCGGTGAAGGAGTCGATCTCGGTGGTGTTGCAGATGATTCCGATCTCGCCGGAGTTGTAGAGGTCGGTCATCGGCTGGCTCTTGGAGGTGTTGGGCGGTACGTTCAGCACGTGCCACCGGGGCTCTTCGGGCTTGAGACTGATGTCGGGCTTGCGTTTCTCGCGGAAGGCCCGTTTCTGTTCGGCCTCCCATTCCAGCATCTTCTGCTCGTATTCCTTGCGCTCCCGGCGGTTGTTTTCCTCCATTTCGCGGTGAATCTTGCTGCCGAGCAGGGCTGACAGGGCCACCACTCCCTTGCCGGAACCTGCGGGGGCGACGGCTGCGAAGAAGAAATGGGGGGAGTAGAGACGGTGGGCATAGAGGGTGCGCACCAGCGGAACGCATCCGCTGAGGTTGGTGAGTATGGACATGAGAAGCATGTCGCGCTGGCGGCCGGAGCGGGCGGCTATGATACCGCGCCGGATCAGAGGCGGGAGCTTGTCGTAAATCCACTCGGGAAACAGGGGTGCATGACTCATCAGATCATCCTCGTCGGATTCTTTTCTCACGGTGGAGGGTCCATTAGGGTCCATGTGGACCCATGGACCCAAATCAGCATGGTTGTAGCCCCAGTCCATCGCGCTGCAATATTCGCTGTAAGGGAGCTGGCCCATCATGCGGAAAGCGCTGTGTTTCAGCCGTTCAAAGTCGTACGGGTTGAATCTCCGCCAGCGGATGTTACGTCCCAGACGGAGCAGGACATTGTGTCGCTGACCCTCCTGAAACTTGTTTTTCCGGAAAAAATTCGCCAGAAAAGCTTCGGGGTCACGGAGGGGTACATAACGGCAGTCGTCGTTGGGATCTTCGGGGATTCCGAAGGGCCTGAAACCGGCGTTTCCGGAAGCATAATCAGCCGGATTTACGGGAGCATAACCGGGCATGTTTCCGGGAGCCGGTCCACCCGAATTCCCTGCATTCCGGGGAGTATCCCCGTACGCATAGCCTGCGTTTCTGCCGTTGAACCGGTAATCCTCGGAAGAGTCGGTTCCCGTGGCCGGCTGATACAGGAGCGGATTGTTTCCTTCCTCGTAGGGAAAGGTGAGGGGTTCCGGTGCCAGATAAGCCTCGGGATCATAAGACGCGAGCGTGAGGCGGCAGAGATCCTTGCACTGCATGTCGCAGGGATGTCCGGCAACCTGTTCAAGGGCATGCGCCACGATCTCATAGGCCCGGCGGTAGACATCGGGATGTACCACACCGATGCAGACGAAGATGCGGAGGCCGGTTCCGGAGACGGTGACATGACAGGCGGCCACCCAGGGAATTTCCTTCAGCCGGGCAAAAGCGTTCCGGAGCACGTCGGGCGGCATCTTGTCCATGTCGAACATGGCATAGCCGGTGCGGTTGGTGAGACACTTGGGATAACGTCCGCGCAGGCAGTTTCCGGCAGGTACGAGGGCAGGCAGCTGTTCCTTGACGGAGGCAGCTTCCTGTTTCTTTCCTTCGGCCATCAGCCTGCGGTAGTTCTCCACTTCATTTTTCCATTGTCCGTTGCGGACATTCTCGATCCAGGCAGACAGTTCCACGAGGGAGTCTCCCTGCGTGTGGAAGATGCGCGTGAATACGGTCATCAGATTGTTTTCCATCTTTCCAAATTTAAGGTTGAATGAAAAAAGTAAATAATATTTGTTTTACAGAAGCAAAGTTAAGACAACCATCCGGAAAGGTGAAATGTTAAAACAAAGAAGTAGAATTTATGTATTTATAATATGTTGAAAAACAAGGTTTATAAGCATATTTCTTTAAAGTAAAGCATGAAGTTAATTCAGAGGGAATTTTGGAAATGTAATCAATAAATTGGATTCCTTACGGGTGTTTTATGTAAAAACAATTTGGAAATACATGTGAGGATACATGAGGATCCCGGGGAGGGATAAATTGTCTGATAAAAATAGTATCAGCTTAATTTATAAGTTAAGTTTTGATATTTGAAATAATAATTCTATATTTGTATCAGAATTAACTTTTATGTTAAGATGCAGCAAAAATATCATATCGAATTAGTTGAAGAGCATGATGCCGTAAATTTTTATAGCGTTCATCTGGAAGAGGAAGAACTATCAGAGCTTGAACGTTTTTTTGAGAAATTTCCGGAAGGCTGTGGATATGATGAAGAGATTGATGTTATCATTGCATGGCTTGATAAAATCGGAGAGAATGGTGCATTAGAACGCTATTTTCGTCCCGAAGGAAGATATGGGGATGGAGTTGGAGTAGTTCCGATTGATGTAGGGAATAAGCTTCGTTTGTATTGTTTGAGGATTTCAGATAAGATATTGATTTTTGGAAATGGTGGATTGAAAGATTCTGATTCATGGCAAAATAGTAAATCACTTGCTCCATATGTGGAGATGCTGATTGATACAAGCCGTTTTATTGCCTCACGCATAAAAGATGGCAAAATCATTTTGGTAGATAAAGAATTAGTTGGTAATTTAAATTTTGCAAGAGATGAAAAAGAGTAGCATAATCGAGAAAAGACGCGAGAAGGTTAATCCTGAAGTTAAGCGTATGGTTGATTTGTCTTTTAAGATTGTGGATAGAATACACGAAATTCTGAAAGATAAGGGCCTTAAGCAAAAAGACCTTGCCCTGCGTCTTGGGAAAAAAGAGTCTGAAATAAGTCGGTGGATGCGTGGAACTCATAACTTCACTATTGATACACTGATTTCTATTGAGGATGTACTTGGAGAACCTATTATTGAAATATGTCATTCGCAAGTGTTTCATGCACAGATGAAATAGCTGACATGTTATCTTTCCAGTTCCCCCTTTTCGTTGCGGGCCATCAGTTCTTCCACTTCGGAAACCTTGACCATGTTATAGTCGCCGGAGATGGTGTTTTTCAGGACGGAAGCGGCCGTAGAGAAATCCACTCTTTTCTGGTTGTCGGTCCAGGCTTCCCGGCACACTTCGGCCAGTCCCGGAGTCAGGGCTGCGTCGATACCGGACCAGTGGAACAGGCCGGCATCGCTGAAGATCTCTTTCCAGTTGATCATGCCGGGTTCGAGTTCGGAAAAAGAGGAGCCTTCGCGGTCGTAGATGACGCGTGAGTTTCTCATGGCCGCAGCCTTTTCCATGTAGTAGGTACCGAGGCGTTTTCCTCCCGTGAGGATGTGATCCGTACCGATGTTATGTGAGCGGAGTTCGGCGATGCAGGCTTCTCCCAGCGGGTTTTCGGGCAGTCGGGTCACATAGTCCACCTGGCCGCCGAAGTTTGCCACCGAGATGGCTACATTGGCCTCACTTCCTCCGTAATTGACTGACAATTCGCGACTTTGCTGGAGTCTCAGGTTTCCCGGAGTGGTCAGTCGCATCATAATTTCCCCAAATGTTACAATTTTTTTCTTCGTGAACTACCGCTAAATCTTTAGTTTAGCGGTAGTTCACTCTGTTGTTCATCATTGCTTTCAGAGTGGTATCTTTACGGATATACATATAATTGTTTCCTGTTTTGGAAACTTTGTTGTATATTTGTTTGCGTGTAAAAATAGATCGTATGGCAAACAGGTTGGAAAATATAGGTTTGATGATTCGGAATGAACGTCTTCGCAAAGGACTTACTCAGGAAGAGCTCGGTGAACGGGTAGGAGTCGGTAAAGTTCAGATTTCTAAGATAGAGAGAGGAAAAGGGCTTACGATAAAGACAGTTACAAAGGTGCTTGATGCCCTTGGCATGTCGGCATCTGTCGTTTTAAAAGGTGAGCAGGAAATTGACAAAAATGTAATTGCATATATTGTTGCTGCCATTAGTGAGTTTGCTGAAATCCATCATCTTTCCGTTCGTGAGGCGAGCAATTATCTGATACGCTTTAAAGGTATTGATTTTCTTACGGAACATTATGATGCGGAGCATTTGCTTTCATTCGATGACAGTGTGCAGGATCTTACACAAGTTTGTCTGAATAACGGAGGAGGTATCCAATGAAACTATACCATGGTTCGAATATAATAATTGAGCAGATAGATCTGTCAAAATGCAAACCTTTCAAGGATTTCGGACAGAAGCCGTTAAATACTTACACAGGATATGAACAAACGAATGCAATATCTGGTAGAAGGCATTGCCAAAGATATCATAGCTTATCTTATGGAAGATAACGGGTGCGACCTGTCAACGGCGCTCAGGGAGTTTTATAATTCGGAAACATTTGCGAAGCTTTCAGATGAGTCTACGGGGCTTTATATTGAAAGCTCGGCTTACGTGTATGAGATTTTGAAAGAAGAATTGTTGCATGGAAAGCTTTGATAAAAAGAGATTTTAAAGATATATGATTACCTTTGTTGTGGAAGCTAAATTTATTATTATGAAACACAGTTATTTATCAGGCATTTCCGTGAAAGAGGTTATCCGGCGGGGCACTCTCTGGATGGAAAACAGGGTGAAGCCTGATGCTGCTTCCGCTGGCAGCATCGCTTTATGCACAGAAAGACCTGAAGACACGAGCCACGCAGGTCGGTATTGATGAACGCGGATATTACCAGTCCAAAAAAATATTTTCTCTTTAAGTCTACACAACCCTGCAAATGTCTACATGGCGGGGGAAGGGGTGTCGTATCTTTGTTTTGTCAAATTAAAACAAGTACTAACCTTTTAAACAAATTGTGTATGGAGAAAGCAGTGACTTATTCAGTAGTGGGAAGAAAGAATCCGGGCGACAAAGGGGCTCCGATGAAGTATTATGCACAGGCGCAGGCGCGCGGGGTGATGGGAATCCGTGAGATTGCGGAGCGCATTCAGCGGGAATGTACGGTGACGAGGGCGGACACCATGGCGGTGCTGACAGCCCTGGAAGACGTGGTGAGCGAGGGGCTGCAGAGCGGTGAAATCGTACGTCTGGGTGAACTGGGATCGCTCCAGCTGGGACTGAGCGGCAAGGGAGCGGAAGTGGAAGAGGAATACCATGTCGGGCTGATTGAGAGGGCGCGCATCAACTTCCGTCCGGGACTGACCCTGCAGGATGCGCTGGCGAACCTGTCGTATGAGCGTGTCCCGGTTAAGAAGACGGCTGAAGCCGGGGAAGAAGAGGAAGGAGGCGGAATGGGTGTCTGACCGTAAAATGATGGAAGTATGAAAGCAGTAAAAGTAATTGTCCGGATTCTGAGATGCCTGCTTTGCATCCTGACCGGGAAATGGAAGGAAAGGAGTGGAGAATGAGAAAGATTGACCTGATTGTCATTCACTGTACGGCCACGAGAGAGGACAAGTCCCTCTCTCCGGCTGAACTGGACCGGATGCACCGGCAGCGGGGATTCAACGGGTGCGGGTATCATTATTACGTGCGGCGTGACGGAGAGATCTGTTCCATGCGTCCGGTGGGGCAGGTGGGTGCACATGCGAAAGGGCATAACGCGAACAGCATCGGCATTGCGTATGAAGGGGGACTGGATGCGGGAGGGAATCCGGCAGACACCCGGACCGAGGAACAGAAACGGTCGATGCGCGTACTGGTGAGGGTGCTCTGTGAGGACTACAGAATCCGGAAGGTGGTGGGCCACAGGGATCTGAGCCCGGACAGGGACGGCGACGGAGTGGTGGAACCGGAAGAGTGGATCAAGCTCTGTCCCTGCTATGACGTGGAGAGTGAACTGGCGGAACAGAAATGCCGGGGACGGTGCAGGCTGTTCGGATAATCCCCCGGAATTTTTCCTGAAAAATATCCCGGAGCACTTGGTGTTCCGGGATATTTTTTGTATCTTTATAGGTAGTAAGAAACCTGAAAAACTGAAGAAAAAATGAACCTGAATGAACGATCCTGTGTGGCAGAAGAGACCGGGGAATTCCGGCTGCGGATCTACCACAAGAGTGAACTGGCCCGGATGTATTTCCCGCAAAGCCGGCAGAAAACGGCTTCACAGAACCTGAGCCGCTGGATACAGGGGTGTCCGGAACTGTGGGAGGGACTCCGCCGCATGGGCTATGAGAAGACACGGAAATATTACCTGAAACCGGAGGTGGAACTGATCGTAAAATGTCTGGGCGAGCCTTAGCGGGGAAAGAAGTGCGAAAAATAGGCGGAAGGTTTGGGCATGTAAAAAACATGTATTACCTTTGTGCGAAGAAAAAAAACAAGATTGAAGATATGTTCAGAAATCATACATGCGGCGAACTGAGAATCGCTGATGCAGGAAAGAGCGTGACGCTAGCCGGATGGGTACAGCGTGTACGCAAGATGGGAGGTATGACTTTTGTTGACCTCCGCGACCGTTACGGTATCACCCAGCTGGTGTTTAACACGGACGTGAACGCAGAACTTTGCGAACGGGCCAGCCACCTGGGCCGTGAGTATGTCATTCAGGTAAAGGGTACGGTGAACGAACGTTCCAGCAAGAATCCCAACCTGCCTACGGGTGAGGTGGAAATCACGGTGGAAGAGCTGACCGTGCTGAATTCGGCACAGACTCCTCCGTTTACCATCGAGGACAATACCGACGGCGGGGATGACCTGCGTATGAAATACCGTTATCTGGACCTGCGCCGTACGGCTGTGCGCAAGAACCTGGAACTGCGTCACCGCATGACCATGGAAGTGCGCCGTTATCTGGACGGACTGGGATTCCTGGAAGTGGAAACTCCGATGCTGATCGGTTCTACTCCGGAAGGTGCCCGTGACTTCGTGGTTCCTTCACGTATGAATCCGGGACAGTTCTATGCGCTTCCGCAGTCTCCGCAGACGCTGAAGCAGCTGCTGATGGTATCAGGATTCGACCGCTACTTCCAGATCGTGAAGTGTTTCCGCGATGAAGACCTGCGTGCTGACCGTCAGCCGGAGTTCACGCAGATTGACTGCGAAATGAGCTTCGTGGAACAGGAAGACATTATCGAGACTTTTGAAGGTATGGCCAAGCACCTGTTTAAGGAACTGCGCGGCGTGGAACTGACTGAACCGTTCCTGCGCATGCCCTGGGCAGATGCCATGAAATATTACGGCAGCGACAAACCGGACCTGCGTTTCGGCATGAAGTTCGTGGAACTGATGGACATCCTGAAGGGATACGGATTCTCTGTATTCGACAATGCAGCCTATATCGGCGGTATCTGTGCCGAAGGTGCTGCCCACTACACCCGCAAGCAGCTGGACCAGCTGACCGAATTTGTGAAACGTCCGCAGATCGGTGCCAAGGGACTGGTTTATGCCCGTGTGGAAGCTGACGGCAACGTGAAGTCAAGCGTGGACAAGTTCTATTCACAGGAAGTATTGCAGCAGATGAAGGAGGCCTTCGGTGCCAAACCGGGTGACCTGATCCTGATTCTGAGCGGTGACGATGCGATGAAGACCCGCAAGCAGCTGTGTGAACTGCGTCTGGAAATGGGTAACCAGCTGGGACTGCGCGACAAGAACAAGTTTGCCTGTCTGTGGGTGGTTGACTTCCCGATGTTCGAATGGAGCGAAGAGGAAGGCCGTCTGATGGCTATGCACCATCCGTTTACTCATCCGAAAGATGAGGATATTCCTTTACTGGATACTGATCCGGCAGCTGTACGTGCAGATGCTTACGATATGGTGGTCAATGGTGTGGAAGTAGGTGGAGGATCTATCCGTATCCATGACTCACAGCTTCAGGCCAAAATGTTTGAGATTCTGGGCTTTACACCCGAGAAGGCTCAGGAGCAGTTCGGTTTCCTGATGAACGCCTTCAAGTTCGGTGCTCCTCCTCACGGAGGTCTGGCATACGGACTCGACCGCTGGGTATCTCTGTTCGCAGGACTGGATTCCATCCGCGACTGTATCGCATTCCCGAAGAACAATTCAGGACGCGACGTGATGCTGGATGCTCCGGGATTCCTCGACCAGAAGCAGCTTGATGAACTGAATTTGAAGATTGTAGATAACAAGTGATTCTTTATTGGAGAATTTTAAACTTTTCAGAAGAAGGACATGAGATGTGATATTTCGTGTCCTTCATTTTGTGAAAAACCTGTTTGTGACAATCCCTGTTGTGACAATTCCTATTGTGAAAACCCCGAAAATTTGGTGAATGAAAGAACGTGTACGAATTCTGCGCTTTACGATAATCGGAACGCTTAATGCGCTCATTGCGGCCTTTGTGGTCTGGCTGATGATGCACATCAGGAAGGAGGATTATATGCTGGCCAATGTGACGGCGTATGTGGTGTCGCAGATTCATAACTTTATCTGGTGCAAGTACTGGATTTTCCCGCTGGACAAGGAAAACAAGAAGAACACGGTATGGCATCAGATGCTGTTCTTTGCGGGGGCTTTCGCGCTGGCTTACAGTGCGCAGTTTGTGTTCCTGCTGGTGCTGGTGGAACTTCTGCACTGCAATGAGTATCTGGCTCAGTTCCTGGGGCTCTTTATTTACGGGGCCGTGAATTTCTCCTGCAATAAATTTCTGACTTTCCGCTGAGAGCATGCGGACTTTCTGCGGGGCTTTCACGGAATAGCCGCCTGTTATTTGTGGATTCTTGCTGAAGAAGATTTTTCCGGACAGATGGGGCAGCCTGTCTCCGGAACCTTATATGAAAATCCTCCTGTTTTCCGGCCTGGACTTGTCTGAGGCTGAAGACAGGAGGATTTTCATATAAAGTTGTTTCAGATGATTCAGATGGCAGTGAGTGCCTGCTCGTCGATGTAGTTCATCCGGTGGGTCAGGATGACATTGCGTGCCAGATCGTTGTTGTCGGTACGGAACACCAGGATACCTTTTCCTCCGAGCAGGAAGGAATAGAGGTAGGAGATGCCGATTCCGGCTTCACTGAAACGGCGGACCGCATCGGCTGCCTGTCCCGGGGTATTGTCGAGGGTGATGGCAAAGACTTCGGACATGCTGACGGAAATGCCGGCCTGCTTCAGGGTGTCATACGCCCGCTGCGGTTCGGAACAGATGATGCGGTAGATTCCATATTCCACCGTATCGGAAATGGTGGAAGCGATGAGCTGGATGCCGGCTTCCTTGAAGAGTTCGAGCACCTGAAGCAAGGTTCCCGACTTGTTTTCCACGAAAACGGATAATTGATGAATGGTCATAAGTTTGTTTCTTGTTTTGAAAGTTCATTAAATCAATGTCTTGCGCAGGTCTTTTACGCGGACTGCCTTGCCTTCCTGCTTGGGCAGGCTGCCTTTGGGCACGAGTTTCACACGCGGAGTGATGAGGATTTCGTCCTTCAGCTGGCGGGTGATTTCCTTGGTCAGACGCTGGAGGAAGCCGTAGTCGTCGGTAAACTCGTTGAGTTCCACCTCGACGGTCATTTCGTCGTTGGCTTCAAGGTTGGTCAGCGTGATGAGGTAATCGGTGCCCAGTTCGCGGAACTGCATGAGGATGTTTTCGATCTGGATCGGGAAGATGTTGACTCCCTTGAGGATCATCATATCGTCGCTTCGTCCCTTCATGCGGTCCAGACGTTTGTGGTGACGGCCGCAGGGGCATTCTCCGGGAAGGATGCGGGTCAGGTCGCGGGTGCGGTAGCGCAGCAAAGGCATGGCTTCGCGGTTGATGGTTGTCAGCACGAGTTCGCCCACTTCACCGTCGGGCACCGGCTCGAGGGTCTGGGGATCGACGATCTCCACGATGTAATAGTCTTCCCAGATGTGGAGTCCGTTCTGTTCGGGGCATTCAAAAGCCACACCGGGACCGCACATTTCGGACATTCCGAAGGAGTTGTAGGCCTTGACGCCCAGCATCTGCTCGATGCGGCGGCGCTGTTCGTCGGAATGAGGTTCGGCTCCGATGATCAGGGTACGCAGGCGGGTATCCCGGCGGGGATCGATGCCCATTTCTTCCATCACTTCATACAGGCGTCCGGCATAGCTCGGAATGGCATGCAGGGCCGTTGTGCCGAAATCGGTGATGAACTTGATCTGCCGTTTGGTGTTTCCGGCAGCAGCAGGAACGGTGAGCATGCCCAGGCGTTCGGCACCGTACTGGAAGCCCAGACCGCCGGTGAACATGCCGTAGCCGGAAGAGTTCTGGAAGATGTCTCCCTTGCGCAGTCCGACCATATAGAGGCAGCGGGCTACGGCGTTGGCCCATTCGTCAAGGTCGTGCTGTGTGTGCAGGATGACGGTGGGAGTGCCGGTGGTACCGCTGGAAGAATGGAGGCGTACGACCTCTTCCAAAGGAACGGCAGAGAGCCCGAAGGGATAGTTGTCGCGCAGATCCTGCTTGGTGGTAAACGGGAGTTTCCGTACGTCGTCGAGGGTTCGGATATCTTCAGGCCGGAGTCCGCAGGCAGCGAACCGTTGTTTATAGAAGGGAATGCGCATACAGCGGGCAAGGGTCTGCTGCAGTCTTTCCATCTGCAGCTTCTCCAGTCGGGAGCGGGAGAGCGTCTCCAACTCGGGGTGTAAGTACAAATTGTCGTTTTTCATAAGTTTTCATTAGTATTTGCCCGCAAATATAGCAAGAAGTCGGAAATATCCGCAATTTTTCTTTCATAATTTCCAAATGGCATACAATCTTTTCCTGTTTGGCAGCGTTCTGTAAATTAAGACAGGGGAGAAGGCAAAGGGATGGGCAATATTGCTAACGAATATGTCGAAATGTTACAGAAATGTAATATAAATTGTTCATTTGAAAGTATTTTCTTGATGTTCGTCAATAAATGATGCATTTCTGTGTTTTTATCTGTTAATTGCTTTTCTGTTTGATTTCCGGTGCTTACCTTTGCGAAGGTAAAAGAAAGTTTTTAAGGTAACAAGATTCTTATTTTAAGGTTTTTAATTCAGGTATTAATTAAATTTTTAAGGTAAAAGATGAAAAGAACAGGATTAACATTGGTAGCCGCATTGGCTTTTTCCGCATCTGTATTTGCGGGAGGAACTCAGGGAAATGAAACGAAGTCAGCTGCACGTTGGGACGCCAGCATCAATAAGGTGAAGCTGAGCTGCTATTTGCAGTTGACTTCTGACCAGCACGAGGAAGTAGAGAACATCTGCGACTATTTCCAGGGCGAGATGAGCCGTGCCTTGCGTGCGAAGAAGAACAGCGATGAGAAAGTGCGCAACGCTGTTTACGGAAACCTGAAACTGATGAAGCAAACGCTGAACGAGAAGCAATATGCTGACTATGTGCGTCTGATGGCTGTTACTCTGCGGAATAAAGGCATTGATGTTGCACAGAAGTGATTTAGATTAGTTCTGCCGGACAATCCTGTCCGGCAGTGTTGTTTTTTGGCCCGTGCAAATGCATGGGCATTTTTGTTTTCATTTCTCCCGTGGCAATGAGAGATCCGCAAAATTATCCTATATTTGCAGGAAACATAAATGACTGTCATATGAAAACACTGAAAACTGGAAGAAAATGGGTTGCCTGCCTGCTGATACTGGGCGGCGTCGGGGGAATGAATGCACAGAACGAATGGATAGAACCGCCTGTAATGGGGTGGAGTTCCTGGAATACATATCGGGTGAACATTGATGAAGCACTGATCCGGAAGCAGGCTGATGCCATGGTGGAACTGGGACTGAAGGAGTCCGGATACCGCTACGTGAACATTGACGACGGATTTTTCGGCTACCGGGACGAGAAAGGACGGCTGCATACGCATCCGCAACGTTTCCCGAACGGGCTGAAGGGCGTGGCTGCCTATATTCACTCACTCGGACTCCAGGCCGGAATCTATTCGGAGGCCGGGGCCAATACCTGCGGATCGATCTGGGATGCCGACAAGCATGGCATCGGGGTAGGGCTGTACGGCTTTGAACGCCAGGATGCAGACCTGTTTTTCAATGAATGGGGATTCGACTTTATCAAGATAGACTATTGCGGGGCCGGCCAGCAGCTGGAACTGGACGAACAGGAGCGCTATACGGAGATTGTACGGGCTATCCGGGAAGTCTGTCCCCGGAATATCTCCCTGAATATCTGCCGCTGGGCTTATCCGGGGACCTGGGTACGGAATCTGGCCCGTTCCTGGAGAATCAGTCCTGACATCGCTCCGAACTGGACAGCCGTGAAACGCTGCATTGATATGAACCTGTATCTCTCGGCTTATGCGGGAGGCGGGCATTACAACGATATGGACATGCTGGAGATCGGACGCGGTCTGAAACCGGAAGAGGAAGAGACGCATTTCGGCATGTGGTGTATCATGAGTTCGCCGCTGCTGATCGGATGTGACCTGACCCGGATTCCGGAGGAGTCGCTGAAACTGCTCCGCAACGAGGAACTGATTGCCCTGAACCAGGATCCGCTGGGGCTGCAGGCATACATTGTGCAGCATGAAGGAGGCGGTTATGTGCTGGTGAAAGATATCGAACAGAAACGGGGCAAGGTGCGTGCCGTGGCCTTGTATAATCCCTCGGATTCGGTCTGCTCCTTCCGGGTGCCTCTGGAGATTCTGGAACTGGCCGGCAAGACACGGGTGCGTGATCTGGTGAAGCGGAAAGACGAAGGACGGGTGACGGGCAGTTTCCAGTATGACGTGCCGGCCCACGGAGTCAAAATTCTTCGCGTGGAAGGCGAGGAACGTCTGGAGCCGGTGCGCTACGAAGCAGAACAGGCTTATCTGCATCAGTTTGACAACCTGGCCAAACGTCCGCGGGGAGTGGCATATCTGCCTTATGAGGGAGCTTCCGGAGGCATGCTTGTCACCAATCTGGGCGGTCACCGGGACAATTATGCCCGTTGGAACGAGGTGTTCAGCGAAGAAGGCGGCCGTTACAGGATGACCGTCTGTTATGTGCCGGCAGCCAAGCGGGAACGCGAAATCAATGACCGGAGACTGGAAGTGACGGTCAACGGAACCCGGGTAAGCCTGACGGAGCTGGAAACGGACCGTTCGAAAGGAGTCTGCCGTGCGGAACTGACCGTTGATCTGCAAAAAGGATACAACACGGTGAGCATCGGAAGCCGTCTGACCTGGACACCGGATCTGGACTGCTTCGTGCTGGAAAAACTCTGACCGGTCCGTCTGTTATCCGCTTGTCTGCTATCCGTTCTTCTGTTTGAGAATCTCTTCGAGCCGGATCAGTTCGTCGCGGTATTGGGCAGCTTCGATGAAGTCCAGCTTCCTGGCTGCTTCCTGCATCAGCTTGCGGGTGCGGTCGACACTGCGTTTGAGCTGATCCTTCGACATGTATTCCACAATCGGGTCGGCAGCCATCATGAGGCCGTCCGGCATGTCGGCATATTCCTTTGCCTTCTTTCCCTGTCCTGCCTTTGCCTCCTGGTTTTCCAGCAGGATGTTGGTGTGACTGCGCCTGATCTGGCGGGGAGTGATTCCGTTGGCTTCGTTGTAGGCCAGCTGCTTCTCCCGCCGGCGGTTGGTCTCGTCGATGGTCTGGCGCATGCTGTCCGTGATCTTGTCCGCATACATGATCACCTTTCCGTTGACATTCCGGGCAGCACGTCCGGCAGTCTGTGTCAGGGAACGGTGAGAGCGCAGGAATCCTTCCTTGTCGGCATCCAGGATGGCTACGAGGGACACTTCCGGCAAATCGAGTCCCTCACGCAGCAGGTTGACACCGATCAGGACGTCGAAAATACCCTGACGCAGTTCTTCCATGATCTTCACCCGCTCCAGGGTTTCCACATCGCTGTGGATATAGGTACAGCGGATGCCGTGGCGTGACAGATAGTCCGTCAGTTCCTCTGCCATACGCTTGGTCAGTGTGGTGACGAGCACCCTTTCCTGAGCCTCGATGCGCTGCTGGATTTCTTCCATCAGGTCGTCGATCTGGTTCAGGCTGGGGCGTACTTCGATGACCGGATCCAGCAGTCCGGTGGGGCGGATCACCTGTTCTACGACCACCCCTTCACTTTCCTGCAATTCATATTCGGCAGGAGTGGCACTGACATAGATGACCTGACGCGCCATTTCCCGGAACTCGTCGAAGGTCAGCGGCCGGTTGTCCATGGCAGCGGGGAGGCGGAAACCATATTCCACCAGGTTGGTCTTGCGGGCCCGGTCGCCTCCGTACATGGCCCGGATCTGCGGTACGCTGACATGACTCTCGTCGATGACAATCAGGAAATCCTTCGGGAAGAAATCCAGCAGACAGTAGGGCCTTGTACCCGCTTCGCGTCCGTCGAAGTAGCGGGAATAGTTCTCGATGCCCGAGCAGTGTCCCAGTTCGCGGAGCATTTCCATATCGTAAGTGACCCGTTCCTTCAGGCGCTTTGCCTCGTAGAACTTGCCGATTTCCTCAAAATGCTGTACCTGCAGGGTCAGATCGTCCTCAATCTGATGGATCGCTCTCAGGGTACTTTCCTTGGTCGTCATGAAAAGATTGGCCGGATAAATCTTGTATTCATCGAAGGTGGAGATACGGGCTCCCGTGTCCGGATCAACTTCCTCAATGCCGTCAATTTCGTCATCCCAGAACATGATGCGCAGGATGTGATCCGTATAAGCCAGGAAGATATCCACCGTATCTCCCTTGACCCGGAAATTCCCGCGGTTCAGCTCGGCATCGTTGCGGGTGTAGAGACTATCCACCAGCTGGCGGAGCAGGACGTTGCGGTCCATGCGCTTGCCCCGTCTGACTTCGATCACATTATTATAAAAGTCGGCCGGATTTCCCATACCGTAGATGCACGATACGGACGAAACCACGATGACATCCTTCCGGCCTGAAAGCAGGGCAGAGGTGGCCGCCAGCCGGAGCTTGTCGATTTCTTCGTTGATGGCCAGGTCCTTTTCAATGTATGTATCCGTGGAAGGCAGGTATGCCTCCGGCTGGTAATAGTCGTAGTAGGAAACGTAATATTCCACCGCATTGTTGGGGAAGAACGCCTTGAACTCCCCGTAGAGCTGGGCGGCCAGCGTCTTGTTGTGGCTCAGGATCAGCGTCGGTTTGTTGACATTGCGGATCACGTTGGCGATGGTAAAAGTCTTTCCGGAGCCTGTCACTCCCAGCAGTGTCTGGGCGGGCAGGCCGTTCAGTACTCCGTCAGTCAGTTGTGCGATAGCCTCCGGCTGGTCGCCGGTGGGCTGATAGTCGGATTTCAGTTCAAAGTTCATAATCAGTGAAATTGTGATCAAAAGTGAGTGTAAAGGTACGTATTTCTGTCGGAAAAGCCACGGAAGCGGACCTTTTTTGCTCCGGAGAAAGCGAAAATAATATTAAAATATCCGCGGGTATTGATTTATTCATTGGAAAAGAGTAATTTTGCACAACTATATTGATTGACATGAAAAAGTACATAGCAATGGCCCTCCTTTCCGCGGGAGTCTTAACTTCGTGCGGAGAGTACAACAAGGTGCTGAAAAGCACGGATTATGAATACAAATACGAAGCAGCAAAAGAGTATTTTGCCAAGGGGCAGAACACCAAGGCCGCTACACTTCTGGAAGAACTGGTCAATATCCTGAAAGGTATGATGAACGGGGAAGAAGCCCTGTATATGCAGGCTATGACCTATTTCAATCAGGGTGACTACGTGACGGCTTCGCATTATTTCAATACCTATTATACAACCTATCCGCGCGGAACCTATACGGAACTGGCCCGCTTCAACTGCGGACGCGCGCTGTATCTGGATACTCCCGAACCGCGTCTGGACCAGAGCAGTACTTACAAGGCTATTGAGGAACTGCAGATGTTCATCGAATATTTCCCGATGAGTTCACGGAAGGATCAGGCTCAGAGCATGATCTTCGAACTGCAGGACAAACTGGTGGAGAAGGAGTATATGTCGGCCAAGCTGTATTATGACCTGGGCTCCTATACGGGTAACGCCGTGTACAGCAGCACCGGTAACAACTATCTGGCAGCCGTGATCACTGCCCAGAACATCCTGAAGGAATATCCTTATACCAAGATGCGTGAAGATCTTTCGATCCTGATCCTGCGTGCAAAGTATGGCATGGCCAAGGAAAGTGTGCTGGAAAAGAAGGAAGACCGTATGCGCGACACCATCGACGAATATTATGCTTTTATCAATGAATTCCCCGAAAGCAAGTACCGCAAGGAGGTGGAATCCATTTTCAAGGAAGCGAACAAGTATGTGAACCCGGATGAGGACACAACAACAACTGAAGAATAATTAATCACATTAAATGTATAATTAACAATAAGTTATGGATTACAAAAAAACAAATGCCCCTACTAACACCGTTACCCGTGACATGATGGAACTGTGCGAAGATACAGGCAATGTATACGAAACCGTAGCAATTATCGGCAAACGTGCCAACCAGATTGCTGTGGAAATGAAGAACGATCTTTCCAAGAAGCTGCAGGAATTTGCTTCATACAGCGACAACCTGGAAGAAGTCTTTGAAAACAGAGAACAGATTGAGATTTCCCGTTACTACGAAAAACTTCCGAAGCCGACTCTGATCGCTACTCAGGAATACATCGAAGGAAAGGTGTATTACAGAAATCCGGCCAAGGAAAAGGAAAGACTGCAATAAGCCGGAACTATGATACAGCGCATTCAGACCGTTTATCTGCTGGTTGTAGCCATTCTGGCAGTAGTAATGATCTCACTGCCGGTAGGAAGTTTCGTTACACCGGATTATCACATGAGTGAACTGACCAATCTGGCGCTCGTGTCTGAAGAAGGAGTGTCAGACTATGCTCCGTGGGCCTTGTTTGCCTTGCAGACTGTTTCTGCCATCCTTGCTCTGGTGACGATCTTCCTCTACAAGAAGCGCATGCTTCAAATCCGTCTGACTCTGTTCAACATGCTGGTGCTGGTGGGCTATTATGTCACACTGGTCATTTTCGTGCTGAACCTGAAAGGAGATGCCTCTTTCGTTCCGTCATGGACTGTATGTCTGCCACTGATTTCGATCATTCTTTCGTGGCTGGCTATCCGTGCCATCGGCAAGGACGAAATGCTGGTAAAAGCATACGAGAGACTGAGATAAGCCGGAAGGGCTGGTCTGAGTCTTTGAGAACTGATACATATCATTGGAATATGACCGACATCCCCCTGTTGCCCCTTCAGGTGACAGGGGGATGTTGTGTTTCAACAGATGGAGATTTGTTTATTCGTAAATATTTTTTTCTGTAAAAAAGTGTGACAATCTTTAAGTTTTTACTATTTTTGCCTGTGATTTTGAATCTTTTATATAAAATAACTATAAAATGCACAGGTTGAATCATTACTATTTATTCAAAGTTCTTCGCTTTACTGCGGTCTTCTTTCTGGCCTGCTGGGCCTGGGGATGTGAAGACCATGATGAAAGCGGGCCTGGAACTGATTCGGGGAAAGTCTTGAATATCAGTGGTCGTATAGAACAGGAATGCCTGACGCGTGTCGATGACGGCGGTTTTGCTGACGGAGATTGCATGGGTGTTTTTGTGGTTGATTATGAGGACAGCAAGCCGGGAGTCCTGCAAGGTTATGGCAATCGGGCCACGAACTTTGCACTGACTTATGAAGCTGCTTCAGGTGTGTGGAAGGGAAATTCTTCCATCTACTGGAAAGATCAGTACACTCCTGTAGACGTGTATGGCTATTATCCGTTTGAAAACGGTCTGACAGAAGTCAATGCCTATCCGTTTGCGGTAGCGGCCGATCAAAGTGTGAAACGGGAAGGAGAGATGGGGGCCTATGAACAGAGTGATTTTCTGTGGGCCAAGAGTGAAGGTGTACAACCGACAACAGATGTGATTTCTCTTACCTATCATCACCGGATGGCAGGTGTGAAGGTTATTTTAACTCAGGGAGAAGGATTTACCGGAGATGAATGGACCAAACTGCCGCGTCTGGTGACAGTGGATAATGTACTGCGCAATGCAACCATTGACCTGGCAACGGGAACCGTGAACCCTACAGGATCTTACGATACTCCCGTGACGATGTCTCCGGAGTCAGGAGATTCCTATCGGGCTGTCACTGTTCCTCAGACTGTTGCTGCCGGAAAGTCTGTCATTGGAATCACGATTGACAAGAAATCCTACCATTTGACCAAAGGTGCCGATATGGTCTATCTTTCGGGGAAACTTCATACCTTTACGATTGAAGTCAACAAAACAGCTGAATCCGGCGATTATGAGCTGAGTCTGAAAGATGAAACTATTGCTGAATGGGAAAACGACGAATCTTCGCATAACTTTGAACTGGCTGCCTATGTGAATGTTGATGTGAAAACAGCCGGCACACTTGAGGCCTGTCTGAAGGAAAGGGGAACCAATGTGGAGAATCTGAAGAACCTGAAGATAACCGGTCAGCTGACAGATCAGGATTTTCAGTATATCCGGGAAAAAATGATCCAGCTGACAGCATTGAACCTGCGTGAGGTCAAGATGGTACATGTGGAGACAGACCCGATCAACGAGCCGGGTATCTGTCAGGATGATATGCTTCCTAACTATGCCCTGAACAACAAGAGTTCGCTGCGGACTCTTATTCTGCCGGAAAGCATCGTCCGTATCGGAGTATCTGCCCTCAGCGGCACTCAGCTGACTCACCAGCTGGTGATACCGAACCGGGTAAAGCGTCTGGATGAGAACGCAATCAGTTACATAAAGGAGATGAACCTGGAGGTCATTCTTCCGGATTCGCTGGAATACATTGGCAACAGGGCCTTGTCCCATACGGAATATACCTGTGAATTCAAGCTGCCGAATACGGTGCGCTATATCGGATACAGTGCTTTTGAGGAAGCCAGACAAGTGTATGGAACTTTCCGTCTGCCGGATAATCTGGAATATCTGGGGGAAGGTGCTTTCATGAATATGGGGCATGACATGACGGGAGATATCGTGATTCCGCAACAGTTTAAAACCGTTCCGGCCAATGCTTTCAACAACATTGGATTTGCCAAAGGCACGAAGCTTACGTTGCACGATGGAGTCAGCATTATCGGGAAGGGAGCCTTTTACAAACTGAAATTCAGCAGCCCGGTCAGTTTCCCGGCATCGTTGACCACCATTCATCAGGATGCCTTTGCCGAATGTCTGATGCTGGGTACGCTGAATCTGCCTTCCAGACTCAGTTTTATTGGAAAGAGAGCTTTCGGTACTTATGTGGAAACAACGGAGGTAACCGGTCTGAACGGTGAACTGGAACTTCCTTCCACTATTTCTGTGATCAGCAATGATGCTTTTTACGGACAGAGCTTTACGTCTGTCACCCTTTCGGATCAGATAACCCACATCAACGAGCGTGCTTTTATGAACGATAAGTTCATAAAAACAGTCACAACAGGAAAGAATCTGGATTATATCGGTCCGGATGCCTTCAGCGGATGTGGAGCACTCCAGACCTTTATCTGTCTGAATCCAGAGCCTCCGGAACTTTCATCTGGTGCTTTTGGAGGAATTTACTGGGACAAGGTCGTACTGGAAGTTCCGGAACAGTCTGTGGAACGTTATCGTAATGCTTCCGGCTGGAATCAGTTCCAGAACATTACGGCGCATAAGGAACTGGCGTTCAATATACCTTCTATTACTTGTCTGCAGGGTGGCATTACGCGCAAAGGAGTAGTCCGCAGCGAAGGAGAGTGGGAGATAACCGAACACCCGGACTGGTGTACCGTTAAGCCTATGCAGGGAGGAACAGATCGTCGGGAAGAAGTCACAGTGGAGGTCAATCCCATGAACCAGGGAAGCGGCACTCGCAGCGGACGCATTGTGTTCCAGTTGAAGGGTACGGAATATACGACTTATGCAGAGGTCACCCAGTATGATTATGAGTACAATGAAGATCAGGAAATTGTGTTGCAGGATGCTACGGCCGGAGCTGCTCCTGTTTCACTGTTCATCATCGGAGACGGTTTTGATGCCGGGGAAATAGCTGACGGAACTTACCTGAAACTGATGAAGGAACAGATGGAACATTTCTTTAATGTGGAACCTTACCGGACTTACCGTTCTTACTTCAAGGTTTCTACGGCAGTTGCCGTATCTCCGGAAAAAGGCATTTCAACGGCAGGAGAACCGGGAACGCAGAACAACAGATTTAATACGTATATGGATATCTATGGTCTCCATACAGATAATACTGCGGTGAGAGACTATGCAAAGAAGATAATGGGCAGTGCTCCTTCCACTCTTCTTCTGCTCTGTAATTATCAGGGATTCCTGAGTACGACCGACCGCAGCGGAGAGGGTAACCTCAGTGTCTGTACTTTGAGTAATGATACATATCCTTATGACCAGCGCGGACTGATCCAGCATGAAGTGGGCGGACACAACTTCGGTGGTCTGGGAGATGAATCAGTCGGACATTTTGAATTTATTCAAGCCTGTACCTGTCCCAGCTGTAATGCGCTGTGTGAGTTTACAGATGCCAAGTCGAGGGGCGAATTCGAAAATCTGTCTCTTTCAGGAAGCATAAATTCGGTACCCTGGAAGCATCTGATCTTTGACCCGCGTTTCAGTAAGTATGTGGATGTGTATGAAGGAGGATATAACCATCTTCGCGGTGTGTATCGTTCAGAGCCTCAAAGCTGTATGGGAACATATATTCCTTATTACAATGCCATCAGCCGGGAAACTATTGTACGGCGGATTATGAGTCTTTCCGGACGGACATTCAATTTTGAAGATTTTGTAACCGAGGATAAATGGAATGGGAGGCCGGAAGAATGAATGGAATAAATAACCGATCAATTGGAAGCAAGATGACCAAGAATATCAGCAAAATAAGTTTGTTCCTGCTGGCATTCCTCTGCATGCAGTCGTGTAGGGAAGACAATCCCTTTGGCGGAGCCACAGGAACTGAAAAGGATATTATAGAAATCAGCGGGCAAATTACCCAATCGGCATCTGCTCGTGTGACGGAAACAGGATTTGCAGACGGAGATGCCATAGGTGTCTATATTGTGGATTATGTGAATGGTCAGCCGGGACAGCTGACGGGGCAAGGTAACCATGCAACAAATGTGAAATTTACTTATGACGGAGTTGCAAATGTCTGGGAAGGGACAGCCAAGATCTATTGGACTGATGATAAAACGCCGGTGGACGGCTATTCCTATTATCCATTCCGGGAAGTCATAGAAGATCCGAAGAACGTAGACTTTTCCATCTCAGCCCGTCAGGACCGTCAGGAAGAGACTCAACTGGTCACAAATTATGAGCTAAGTGATTTCCTCTGGGCCAAAGCGAATAAAGTGGCCCCGGGACAGACCATTGCTTTGAATCATACCCATCTGATGGCCGGAGTGGAAATCAATCTGATTCCGGGAACCGGATTTGACGAAGCAACCTGGGATGAAGTGGAAAAGAATGTATTGATAGAACAGATTCAGCCGGATGCAAAGATAGACTTGTCAACGGGAACAGTAACACCGGGGGAAGGGACACCGGTTACTGTAGTTCCTTATGACAAGGGTAACGGCACGTACCGGGCTGTTCTGATTCCTCAGTCAAAAGCAGCCGGTGAGATATTGTTCACCCTGACTGTAGATAAAACCTCTTACCAGTTCAAACGTGAAAACGATATGACTTTCGCTGGAGGCAAGTTGCACCGGTTTACCATTGAAGTCATTCAGCGGTTGCCTGAAGGGGATTATGATTTTAAACTTACAGACGAAGCCGTAACTGCCTGGGATGATGATGGAATATCACATACAGGAACAGTGCGTGAGTATGTTGTAGTTAAGTCTCCGGAAAAGGGAAAACTGGCAGAAGCTCTTCAGGCATCAGGACGTGATCTGGACCAGTTGCTGAACCTGAAGGTGGTCGGAGAGATGAACCATCAGGACTTTATCGACATGCGTGAACTGTTACCCAATCTGGAAGCGATAAACTTACAGGAAGTCAAGCTGAGAGATGCTTCCTTGCAATCAGGAAGTTCAGATTCCTACCCGTCTGAAAACCTGGAAGACGATGTATTGCCTTCGTACGCTTTCTACTGTTGCAAGTCACTGAAATATATTGTCTATCCCAAAGAAATGAAAAAGATCGGGGAATATGCTTTTCGTGGAGCAGGTCTGGTCGGTGCTCTGGAGATACCGGAAGGAGTAACCTATATCGCGACTTCAGCTTTTGACAACTGGGGCTCCTATGAGGGTGCACATATGTATTTGAATTCACTGAAGCTGCCTTCTACTCTGGAATATATTGGTGAATCTGCTTTCCGTAACAATAAGTTCAACTGTGAACTGATTTTACCTGAGAAATTAAAAGAAATCGGTCCTTATGCTTTTCAAGAATGTTTTTACCTGTATGGTACTCTGAATTTGCCTTCAGGTCTGGAAGTATTGGGAAATTCGGCTTTTGGAAACTTGAGCAGGCTGACCGGTCCGCTGGTAATCCCGGCCGGAATTAAGGAAGTCAGTGGTTTGGCAGGTGCAGGATTTTCCAGTCTGGTTCTGCCGGATGGGCTGGAGGTTATCGGTGACTATGCTTTCGGAGGTAGTCATTTGGGAGGTCAGAAAAACAATCTTCAAGGAGATTTATATATTCCTCGAACAGTTCGTCAACTGGGAGTAGAAGCTTTCTGTGGAACACAGTTCTCTCATGTCTATCTACCGGAAGGTTTAACAGAAATATCGAAAAACCTTTTAAACGGATGTAATAAACTGATTGATACTTTAAAAATTCCATCAACGGTGAAGCAGATACGTAGTGGAGCATTTGGCGGATGTTCCAGCCTGACAGCTATTGTTTTGCCAGCAGGACTGGAGCAGATAGAAGGCGCAGATATATTCAGTACCTTTGGTGGATGTTATGCGTTAAATCTGTTGCGCTGTGATGCCAAAGAACCTCCTCTGATTATCGGTGATGTTTTCGGTGATCTCCCCAAAAACAATTTCACGGTTCAGGTTCCTGCTGAATCAGTTGAGAGATATCGCAATGCAGAAGGTTGGAAGGAATTCAAGCGTATTGCGGCTTACAGTAACTTTGTATGCCGTCCGCAGTCTGCCAATCTGCTCAATAAAGGACATGAATACAACATCGTGCTGAATGCAGACGGTAACTGGAAGGTTAAATCCATTCCCGGATGGTGTAGCATATCAGCTAATTCGGGATTTAAGAAAACCGAACTGACTGTAACAATTGATGAGTTGCCTGACGGACAGGGAAACCGTGAAGACAGCATTGTTTTCAGTCTGGACGGAACAGAATATACAACCTGCTACTATATCAAACAGTATGATTCGGAACGAAAAGAAGATGCTTCATACACCTTGCAGGCAGCCAAGCAAGGAAAAGGAGTCAATATTGTGTTGTTGGGAGACGGATATGATGCTGAAGATATTGCGGACGGAACCTACCAGCGGGATATGGAACAGGCAGCTGAACATTTCTTCGGTGTGGAACCCTTTAAAACGTACAGGAATTATTTTAATGTATATACGGTCTGGGCAATGTCTGCGGAAAGTGGCATCGGAACCTTGAACACTTTGCGGGATACGAAATTTGATACCCAGTATGGTAATTTTACGTATGACAGCCGTATTCATTGTGCTGCAGATTATGCCATGAGCTATGTAGCCGAATACAGTCCGGTGACCAAACAGGAGATAAAAGAATCGCTGGTAATTCTTATACCGAATTCTACGATGTATGACGGAGTGACGTATATGTACGGGGACGGTTCCGCACTGGCACTTTGTCCGAAGAGCGAACTGGATTTTCCATACGATGCCCGGGGAGTGATACAGCACGAAGCTTGTGGACACGGATTTACCAAGCTGGCAGATGAATATATTTATCACCGGGCCTGGATTCAGACCTGTAAGTGTACCTGTTGTGCGCATGTGGCAGATCTGCAAGGCATGCAGGCTTCCGGATGGGGACAGAATCTGTCTTTGAGCGGCAGATATGAAGATGTTCCATGGTATCATCTGATTCATGATGCCCGGTATAACGACATTGTAGATATTTATGATGGAGGATATTTCCATTCAGACGGTGTTTACCGGTCGGAATACAACAGTGTCATGAACAACAATGTGCCTTATCTCAGTACGTGGAGCCGTGAACTGGCTGTCCGGCGTATCAAAGAGCTGGCCGGTGAGACCTTCAGCTATGAAGAGTTTGTTGCCAATGACAGCCGTGAGTGGGGTATTGACTTCACCCGCAGTCAGATGGAAAACATTCCGGCTTCCGGAACAATGCATGGAGCACCTCCGGTAATCATTAAAAGAAGTCCTAACTTGAATATCAGAGAGAAATGAAAACATACAGTAATATAGTCTCATTATGGGCCGTATCTCTAGCCCTGCTTTTTAACGGTTGCAGGGAACAGGATGATATGAAAGAAGTCCTTACACGTACTCCCATTCAGATTGCAGCTGATTACAATACGACTACCCGTGTCAGTGATGCCGGATTTGCTGATGGTGACCGGATGGGAGTTTTTATTACAGATTATGAAAATGGGGTACCGCAGCCGATTGGAGTAAGCGGTAACCGTGCGAATAATGTACTTTTCACTTATCAGGAAAGCGGGAATACATGGACGGGAGCGGCGACTATCTATTGGAAGGACAGTCAGACTCCGATAGATGTTGTAGGTTATTATCCTTTCAATGATGAACTGTCTTCAGTGACTGCATATCCTTTCTCTGTACAGACACATCAGGAAGCTGCAGCTGCCAATGGCGGGATGGGAGGATATGAGGCCAGTGATCTGCTCTGGGCCAAGAATGTGCAGGTTGCTCCGACGGACCAGACCATCCGGCTGCTGTATTATCACCTGATGGCCGGGGTTACCATCCGGATAGAAAAAGGTGAGGGATTTGCAGAAAATGAATGGGAAAGCGCCGTCCGTCAAATCTGGATTGACAGCACTGTTCCTGATGCTCTGGTGGATCTGGAAAAAGGTACGGTTACAGCCGGAAGCGGTGAACCGGAACTGATTGTTCCTCTCCCTTATAAAGATGAGTATCGGGCTGTGGTCGTTCCGCAGGAAGTGGCTGCCCAAAAGCCTCTGATCGGTCTTACCGTGAATGGAACGAATTATGCCTTGTCGAAAGAGGAGGTTATGACCTATACAAGCGGGAAAATGCATACGTTTACGATTCAGGTGAACAAACGGACGGATAATGGCGATTATGAATTTTCTCTTATGGGAGAAGCTGTTACTGCATGGATCGATGATCCGGATTTTCACGACGGACTGATTCGTGAGTATGTGACGGTTGAGGTAGAACAGCCTGGAACATTTGAGCAGTGTCTGAAAGACAGAAAGCTGAATGCAGAAAAACTTTCCAGTCTGAAAGTAACGGGATCGGTAAGCTGGAAGGATCTCCAATATATGGGAAGTTCTATGCCCGCTCTGGCTTATCTGAACCTGAAAGATGTGCGCATTGATGATGAAGAGGATGCAAACGATGATGTCATTACTGGATTTCAGAACTGTGCTTCTCTGACCCGTGTCATTTTGCCAGACAGATTACGCGGAATTGGAGCGCAGGCCTTTTATCGTACGAATCTGACCGGTTCACTGGATATTCCTGAAGGAGTTACTTTTATAGAGTACGGCGCATTTATTGATTGTCCGTTTCATGCAGGAATAGAGCTTCCTTCTACCTTGAAACGAATTGACTCTGATGCCTTTGCGTATGCAGACCTCACGGGAGAGTTGCATTTGCCGGAAGGAGTGGAGTTCATTGGAGGAGGGGCATTTAATGAAGCTGCATTTTATGGACAACTGACTCTTCCTCAGAGTCTGAAAGATCTGAATGCTTCTGCATTTGCCAGTTGCAACTTTTCCGGAGATCTGGTGATCCCTCAGGGAATCAGACTGACGGGAAGTTTTTCAGGAAATGAATTTACGCATCTGGAGTTCCCTGAAGGATATGAAACGGTTACTTCCCAAATGTTTGACGGAGTTCCTTTGCAGGGTGAACTGCTGTTGCCGGCTTCATTGAAAAATCTGGAGTATGCCTGTTTCCGGGGAACTAAAATATCGTCCGTTGTCCTACCGGAAGGTTTGCGCCAACTGGAGAAAAGCACGTTTGCTGATTGTTCTCGCCTGGAAGGAACCATTACTATACCTGACAATATTGTTGTCGTTCAGGAGGAACTGTTCTCCGGCTGTTCCATGTTGTCGGGAGTACATCTGCATGATGAAATTGTATATATCGGAAAAGGGGCTTTCCGGAACTGTTATAACATGAACTCTATTGTATGTGATGCTTTAACTCCTCCGACAGTAGAGGAAGGGGCATTTGACGGAGTTCCTAAGGATAATTTCAGTGTGGAAGTGCCGGCTTCAGCGGTATCAGCTTATAAGACTGCAGAAGGATGGAAGGAATTCAAGCGAATCACACCTTACAGCAATTTTGTCTGCCGTCCGGCGACAGCATGTGCCCTGAACACCATGCATGAAGAAACACTGATTCTCAATGCCGACGGAGCATGGGAAGTAAGCTATCAGCCTGACTGGTGTAAACTGTCAGTAACTTCCGGAACAGGAAGAACAGCCATCCGTCTGACGATCAATGAAATGTCACATGGAGCCGGTGACCGGAAGGATAGCATCGTCTTTGCATTGAACGGAACTGAGTTTACGACTTACTGTACCGTCCAGCAGAAGGACTATGAATATGAAGAAGATGAACTGGTTGAGCTGCAAAAGCATACGGCAGGAAAAGGAATCAATATTCTCTTCCTGGGTGACGGTTATGATGCAGAAGCATTGGCCAGCGGTGCTTATCTTGATCTGGCCCGTGAAGAAATGGAGCATTTCTTTGCCTTGCCGCCTTATGGCCGGCTCAGAAGTTATTTCAATGTCTATGCAGCCGTTTCTTTGTCTCAGGAAACGGGTATCAATACAGTAAACACTTACCGTAACACACGGTTTGGAACGATTTACGGCGGTTCGGAAATGTGTGGAGGTTCCGGTCCGAATCTGATTCCGGATGACGAGCAGATTTTCCCCTATATTACGGAAACCTTAACAGATCTGCCTTCCACTGAAAATGATCTTCGGCGGATGCTGGTGATTCTGATCCCCAATACCAGTGAATATAACGGAGTCACTTACCTGTATGAAGACGGACGGGCTATCTCGATCTGTCCACGTAGTGAACAAGCCTATCCGATGGATACACGGGGAGTTGTGCAGCGTGAGGCCGGCGGCTTCGGTTTCGGGAAACTGGCTAACGAGGCGGTTACGAAAAATGCTTATGCAACAGTTGGTGTTCTGAATACAATCGAAGAGGGACATAGCCGGGGCTGGTATCAGAATATCTCAACTACCGGTAAACTGTCAGAGGTGCCATGGGCTCATTTTATCTTTGATCCCCGCTACAGCGATTATGTGGATGTGTTTGAAGGTGCGTTTGAATATACCCGTAATGTATATCGTTCTGAGGCCAGCAGTTGTATGAATACTGGTATTCCTTATTATAATGCCATCAGCCGTCAGACCATTACGCAACGTATCAAGGAATATGCCGGTGAAACATTTGATCTGAACGAGTTCTATGAAAATGACACTAATGCATGGGGAACAACCCGCGGCCGGTCGGATAACGGTTATATTCAGACAGATGTAACAGCCACCGGTAAATTTAAAATGCCTGTAATTGTAAAAGGGAAATATATCCCTCATAAACCTAAATGCAAGAATAAATAAAATAAAAGAATAAAGATATGAAAACAACGTATTGTATGTGGATGGCGGCTGCTTTTCTGACTGTGGCAGCGTCATGCAGTAATGATAAGACTCCTGTGGTTGAATCAGATGAATTGGAAGTTAAACTGAATCTGGTACATCCGGCCAGTCGTGTTACAGACACTGATTTTGAGGCTCAGGACAAGATCGGTGTATATATGGTTGCCGAAGGAACTGATCTGCAGATCGGTGGCAATGAGGTGAATAATGAGCTGTTCAGTTACAACGGAACAGACTGGACTTCAGAACGGAAAGTATACTGGAATGAAGGTTTGCATGATATTTATGCCTACTATCCGTATGTGAAGAGTATCAGTGATACAGATAACTATCCATTTACGATCAGTCTGGATCAGTCATCAGAAGGTACGGACGGAATTTCCGGATATGAGGCAAGTGATTTCTTATGGGCATCATCAAAGGGAGTGAGTGCTACGGCTGATGCAGTTCCACTGCAGTTCCGTCATTGCATGAGTAAGCTGAAAGTTGTACTTGTGAAAGGCAGTGACTACGAAGGTGAAATTCCTTCGGACTGTGAAGTCTATATTCACAATATGAAGCCCTCAGCCTTAATAGATCTGCAAGAAGGCAGTGTGGAAGTCAGTCCCTATGCAGCTGTTGAAACCGTGAAGTGCCGCAAGCTTAATAATACGGAGTTTACAGCTTGTCTGGTGCCTCAACGTCTTGCTTCCAGAAGACCTTTTGTGGAAGTTGTAACGTCCAATGTTTCTTATATGCTTGAGGGAACAATCTCTTTGAAACAAGGTTATCAGAGTACAGTAACGGTGACCTTGTCACAGAGCCCGGAACAAGTGGAAATAACAATAGGTGGTGGTATTGAGAATTGGGAATAAATGAATCAATAATAGAGTATGACGTTAAAAAAACGATTAATAATTTATTTGTCTGCTGTCCTTGCCTGTTTGCTGTTTGCCTGTGGCGGAGGTGAGGGCGGTAAGGAAGATCCCGTTCATATTGGAGTTTCCGGTGTGGAATTATCAGAAACTTCCTATTCAATGGTGGTCGGTGATTCCTTGCTGCTGAAGGCAGTAATTACTCCTTCGGATGCAACGGATCAAACCGTAAACTGGGATTCTTCAGAAGAGTCTGTGGCTGTTGTGTCAAGTTCAGGACTTGTCTCGGCAGTCGGCAAGGGTACTTGTGTCATTACAGCAAGTGTTGACGGGAAAAGTGCAAGGTGTACGATTACCGTACAGGATAAAACGATAGCAGTAGAATCTATTGTATTGTCTGAAGATACTCTGTTGCTGGGAATAGATGATACGGCAACATTAATTGCTACAATCAGACCGGAGAATGCGACAGAACGTGAAATAACATGGACTTCCAGTAATCCGGAGATAGCTACCGTTTCTGATCAGGGTGAGGTTGTTGCCCTTCAGGAAGGAATTTGTACTGTTACTGTTTCAGCAGGCGGGAAATCTGCTGAATGTGTGGTTACGGTAAGTCGGAATGTAATCCCGGTCAAGGAGGTTATATTGTCAGAGACCTCTCTGACCTTGAAGGAAGGTGAGTCATACACTTTGACGGCTACAGTTACTCCGGCAGATGCAACGGAACGGACCGTGACCTGGAAATCAGGAAATCCAGATGTAGCAACAATTTCAGATGAAGGAAAAATAGAGGCTGTTCATGCAGGAACCTGTATAATTACAGCATCAGCTGGTGGTAAGGTTTCGGAATGTATGATAACGGTTACCAGCGAAACGATTGCAGTAGAACAGATTACTCTGTCTGCAACTTCTCTATCCTTGAAGTTAGGTGATTCTCGTACCCTGACAGCTACGGTTATTCCCTCGGATGCAACCGACAGCCAGGTAACGTGGAGCTCCAGTGATCCTTCGGTGGCTACAGTATCAGATCAAGGTGAAGTGACAGCCGTTCGTGCGGGAAACTGTACGATCACAGCTACTGCGGGCGGCAAGTCTGCTACTTGTACGGTTACCGTGAGTACTCAAGAGATTCCGGTAGAACGGATCACTCTGTCGTCCACTTCCTTATCCCTGAAGGAAGGCGACTCTCACAGGTTGACAGCTACGGTTATTCCCTCGGATGCAACCGACAGCCAGGTAACGTGGAGCTCCAGTGATCCTTCGGTGGCTACAGTATCGAATACAGGAAAGGTCGTTGCTGTTCGTGGCGGAAACTGTACGATCACAGCTACCGCAGGTGGCAAGTCTGCTACTTGTACGGTACGTGTTCAAGGTGCAGGAGGTGTAGATGCTGGTATTGGCTCTTGGGAAGATTCTGATGAAGATTATGGAGGAACAGTAAACTGATATAGAATTTATTAAAAACACTTCGGCGTGCAACCTGAAATGCTTCGATATTCAGGATTGCACGCCGAAGTGTTTTGTTTCTCCCCGTTCTAGATTTTCTTGTTCTTCCAGCTTCCTTTCCGCAGGTAAAGATAGCTGACGATACCGATGCAGGAAGCATACAGATGCTCAGCAGTCCAGCAGAAGGCAACGTCTGCTTTCAGCCCCTGAATGACGATGGTAATATAGACCAGATAAATCACCAGCGCACCCAGTTCAAGGATAAAGGCAGCCTGTGTATTTCCGGTGCCTGAAACGGACTGAAAATAGATGTTTCCCGGAATCATGACCAGGTATGAGGAACACAGTACCCAGAGGGTTGGAACACTGGCTTCCACCAGCTCCGGAATGTCTGTATAGATGCGGAGTACCGGATGGGGAAACAGGGCAATCAGCGCAATGACCGGCAATACGATGCAGGAGCACAGACGGATATGACGGCCGATAAGCGAGCGGACCTGAGCGGTATCACCCCGTCCGATGGCATTGCTGACCAGGGCACTGCATGTCGATGCAAAAGCCATGATGGTCATGAACGGCAGACTGGAAACGCTGCGGATGATGTTTGATATGGCCAGAGGGCGTTCACCGAGATGTTCCACGAAAATGAAGAACAGGAACCAGGTAGACAGGGAAATGAAATTCTGTACCATGGTCCACAGGGAAACGTTCATGATCTGTGTAAGCGAACGGGTACGGAAAGCCGGAATCCGGTTAAGCCCGTATTTACGGTAGTCTATCCGGCGCCAGGTATAGATCACGAAGAAGATTACAGATACCAGTTCGGCAAGGGAGGAACCGATGGCTGCTCCGGCAATACCCAGAGCGGGAAAACCGAAATTTCCGAAGATCAGGGTATAGTTGAATATCACATTGGCCAGTACCATCACGATGGAATTCAGCGTCAGGGTACGGGTCTGGGTAGTTCCTACGAAGAATGCACGGAACATGGCGCCGATGAAAGAGAAGAAAAAGCCGTACACCCGCCAGTGGATATAGCTGGAAGCTGCTCCGGCAATCTTGTCGGAAGTGACGAGCAGTCCGAGTATCTCCTCAGAATAGACCTGGGAGACGGTAAAGATCACTGCACTCATCAGCAGGAGGAAGTAAATTCCCTGATAGAAGATGCCTCCGATTGCTTTGTAGTTGCCTTCTCCGTTACGGCGGGCCATCAGAATCTGCGAACCGACCGTGAAGCCAAAACCGATCATGAAAATGGCCAGATAGTATACTCCGGCAATGGCTGAAGCACCCAGTTCCACTTCACCGACCCTTCCCAGAAAGGCGGTATCGGTGATTCCGATCATCTGTTCCATAATCAGACTGATCAGAATGGGGTAGGCCATCAGCCAGATACTGCGGTAAGAATAATCAACGGCTTTCTGTTCCATGGGCACCGGCTGTGAATATCGGGTTAGTTTTGGCACTGATCTCTTCGATATCCAAACGAACGATTTCTGTGCGCAGGAAATTCTTTTCGGCATATCCCATGCCTGCTATCTTATGGCCGGGACAATACCTGGCAATCAGCAGGGAAAGAGCTGACATGCGTTCAGCTTCATGCAGGGTGCGATAGGCTGAACAGCGCAGAACGACACTTTCGTATGCGGTTGTAAACTGATCAGGGCGCACTTCCGTATGTCCTACTACGCAGAAGGAGACCTTGTTGCAGGCGTCCATGCAGCGCAGTTTCCGTCCCACGGGGGCGCAGTGTATATAAATGGAATTTCCGTGATCCCAAACATAATTGACTGGGATTCCGTAAGCTCCTTCTCCATTTTCATCCTGCATGGAGAGGATGCCGTATGTACCTTCCTTCAAAAGCTGGAAAGCTCTCTTTTCGTCCAATAGCCGGTCCTGCCGACGTAACTGTGAATTGTTGAATTGCATGACTGTCGGATTTTTTTTGGTTAGCGGACCAAAGGTATAAAAATTTTTGAAGACACGGAGACAGCCGGCTGACAATTCTACAGCCGGCAGAACAGAGATACAAAAAAGGGAACGCTCATGTCGATCAGGATGCCGTGGAAAATGGCGACAGGCATCATGTCTTTGCCTGAATAGCGCGTGATCAACGGAAGAACCACGTCCATGGAGTTTACTCCCGCTGCTGAAATAGGTGCCAGTTTCCCGAAATATTTGCAAAGTAAGGGAGTGCCCAGAAGTGCCATCATTTCGCGGAAGATGTTTGCCAGCAGAGCAATGGTACCCAGTTCCGTTGCCAGTTGCAGTCCGATGGAGGGTTCCTTGAACTGTGTAATCAGGATGGACGAGAGCGAATAGTAGGCAAATCCGCTTCCTACCGCCATGCAGTCGAAGATGCTCCAGCGTGAGAGCAGCAGGCTGGCCAGTGCGGAGAAGAGAAGTGTGCCACATACGGTTCCCAGCGGAATCAGCAGGTACTTCGGACGCAGGCTTCCCACGATGAACTTCAGGTCCTTGCTGGAACCGATGCTCAGTCCCACCTGCAGCATCAGCGCATAAAGCATGTATAAGGTGAGGTTACTGCCTTCCGGATTGAACGGAAGCCATCCCATTACTCCCAACAGACATCCTGCCGCAAAAAAGAGCAGGACAATGATACTGCCTTTCATTGTTCACCTCCTTTCCTGAAAAAGAACCTCAGTACCATCCAGGAAGCCAGGATGCTGCCGCATGTAGCCGAAAGAGCCAGTATGGCGGCCTGTCCTCCGAAGGTGGCCAGATTGTTGACGATTAGCTGATTGGAGCCTACTGAGGTTCCCAGAAGGAACAGCAGGAGGATGATGGTCAGTGAAATGCTTTTTTCTGTCTTTTGCAGCCAGGCAATATTTCTGAACAGGTATCCTAATGTGATACCCGTCAACATAAATCCGATAATGGTAAACATATAAAACGTAATTATGAGGTTGGATAAACTGATTTCTGATCTCGTATCAGGCCGCCGGACGCGGCAAAACCTCATTGGAACCCGCTGAACCAATGGATATGCACGATCCGGTGGCTGCCACAGGCAATTTTGTGCGGCAGACAGGAAGTCGGGATATGTATCATTCTTTCTTTCATTGGTTCTCGTAATTTGACGGTGCAAAGGTAAGCATGATTTGAATATTTTCCAAATCTTTATGCAAAATAATTATTCAGACGGTATTGCAGAAGGGGTTACACAGGTCTGCCTGCAAGGATTTCCGGAGGGCCGTCTGCCCATCTTACGGCTGCTTGAAACAGGCTGAATCCGGAGAGACCGGAACGAGAAAGCGGGAAGGGAAGCTGTTCACTTGCGAAACATTTACTATCTTTGCATACGGATCATGGAAACGACAATTTATATAAAGAATATGGTATGCCGCCGGTGTATAATGACCGTTACGGACATTTTCCGGAAAGAAAGCATTTTGCCGCTGAAAGTGGAACTGGGTATGGTCACACTTGCCGCTCCCTTGTCTCCTGAACAGTTCCAGCGCATTCGGGAACAGCTGGAGGCGGTCGGTTTTGAGGTGATCGACGACCGGCGGATGCGGATGGTGGAACAGATCCGTCTGGGAGTGATCGGGTATGTGCGCGATCCGGATTTGCAGGACCGGCAGAACCTGTCCGAATATTTGCAGGACAAGTGTCACCGCGAATATAGTTTTCTCAGCAAGCTGTTCACCGAGCTTCAGGGGATCAGTATTGAAAAATATTCCATTCAGCAGCGGATCGAACGGGTGAAAGAACTGCTCTTCTATGATGAACTGAGTGTCAGTGAGATTGCTGACCGGATGCATTATTCGAGCGTAGCCCATCTGAGTGCCCAGTTCAAGTCGCTGACGGGATTGTCGCCTACCCAGTTCAGGCGGATGAAGGAACACCGGTTGAAGCCGCTGGATGAAATCTGAAATTTCTATTGACAAACTCCAATTATGATAAAAGCATTATTTTTTGACATTGACGGGACACTGGTCAGCTTCCAGACCCATCAGATACCGGTTTCGGCCGTACGTGCCATTGAGCAGGCCAAGGAACGGGGAATCCAGGTATATATTTCTACAGGCAGGCCGTTTGCGCTCATCAACAATCTGGGGGATATCCGGCATCTGATCGACGGATACATCACTGTCAACGGAGCCTATTGCTTTATGGACGGACAGGTCATTTTCTGTAGCCCGATTCCCCGCAAGGATGTGCAGACCCTGATTCGTCTGGCTGACGAAATGAATTTCTCCTGCATGGTGGTGGGCGAGAAGGATCTGGCAATGTACAATGCCAATGAGAAGTCCGACTTTATCTTCCGGCAGATGCTGAATGTCCGGGATCTGAAAGAAGTGGATTCTCTGGATTTCCTTCAGGGGCAGGAAGTGCTCCAGCTGACACCGGTCATCACTGAGGAAGAAGAGAAAATCGTTCTGCCCCAGTTGTCCCAATGCTGTTCGGGGCGCTGGTATCCGGACTTTGCCGACATTACGGCCCGGGATACCGACAAGGGGAAGGGGCTTCGGGCTGTTATGGCCTGGAAGGGACTGAAACGTGAAGAAACCATGGCTTTCGGAGACGGAGGCAACGATATTCCCATCATCCGGGAAGCCGGAATCGGAGTGGCCATGGGCAATGCCAACGAGTCTCTGAAGGCTGTGGCCGATTATGTGACCTCGTCCGTTGAAGAAGATGGTATCAGCCAGGCACTGAAGCACTGGGTGCTGGATGCTGCTTCCATCTGAAATCCGTCACTGCAGGGAGGATTCTCCGTTTTTCTTCGGATATTCCGGAGATTTTTGTTAACTTTGTGCTTTCAATTTTCAAACTACGTATGAAATCGGATATAGAAATCGCACGCAGCATCGAGCTGGTAAAAATCAAACAAATTGCACGGGACTATGACATCCCCGTAGAAGAAATCTCTAATTACGGACGCTATATTGCCAAGGTGTCCGAGTCACTCATTGATGAAGAAAAGGTGAAACGCAGCAACCTGATCCTGGTGACTGCCATCACTCCGACCAAGGCCGGTATCGGTAAGACCACTGTTTCCATCGGTCTGGCACTGGGACTGAACAAGATCGGCAAGAAAGCCATCTGTGCTCTTCGTGAGCCTTCACTCGGCCCCTGTTTCGGTATGAAGGGTGGAGCTGCCGGAGGAGGATATGCACAGGTACTTCCGATGGAGAAGATCAACCTCCACTTTACGGGTGACTTCCACGCCATCACTTCGGCACACAACATGATCGCCGCTTTGCTGGATAATTATATGTATCAGAATCAGGACAACGGATTTGCCCTGAAGGAAGTGCTCTGGAACCGTGTACTTGACGTGAACGACCGTGGTCTGCGTTACATCGTAACCGGGCTGGGAGGCAAGACCAACGGAATTACCCGCGAATCAAGCTTCGACATCACTCCGGCTTCGGAAATCATGGCTATCCTGTGTCTGGCTACGGATGAAGACGACCTGCGTCGCCGTATCGAGAATATTCTGCTGGGCTTCACCATTGACAACAAGCCTTTCACGGTGAAAGATCTGGGCGTGGCCGGAGCCATCACTGTATTGCTGAAGGATGCCATTTCGCCGAACCTGGTGCAGACCACTGAGCATACGCCTGCCTTCATCCACGGAGGTCCGTTTGCCAATATCGCTCACGGATGTAACTCTATCCTGGCTACCAAACTGGCGATGACTTTCGGTGACTATGCCATTACGGAAGCCGGATTCGGTGCGGATCTGGGTGCTGAGAAATTCTATGATATCAAATGCCGCAAGGGCGGACTCCAGCCCAAGCTGACTGTGCTGGTAGCTACTGCACAGGGCTTGAAGATGCACGGAGGTGTGGCTCCCGAACTGATCAAGGAACCGAACATGGAAGGTCTGAAAGAGGGTATCAAGAACCTTGACAAGCATATCGAAAACCTTCAGTCGTTCGGTCAGACAGTTGTCGTTGCGTTCAACCGCTATGCCAACGATACGGATGAGGAACTGGATTTCGTACGCCGTCATTGCGAAGAAATCGGAGTGGGCTTTGCCATCAACAACGCTTTCATGGAAGGTGGTGACGGTGCCGTAGAGCTGGCTCAGCTGGTAGTTGACACCATCGAAAAGCAGCCTTCTCAGCCATTGAGCTTTGCTTATGATGAAACGGATTCTGTTGAAGAAAAAGTAACCAAGGTAGCCTGCGAACTGTATGGAGCCAAACAGGTACTGTTCGGTCCGGCTGCCCGCAAGAAACTGAAGATGATTCAGGAGCTGGGTTACACCCGTTTCCCGATCTGTATTGCCAAGACTCAGTATTCATTTTCAACCGACCCGAAGCTGTATGGTGTGGCAAGCGGATTCAACTTTGCCGTGCGCGACATCGTGATCAATGCCGGTGCGGAAATGCTGGTCATTGTAGCCGGTGAGATCATGCGTATGCCGGGACTTCCCAAAGAACCGCAGGCACTGCACATTGATATTGTCAACGGAGAAATCGAAGGTCTGTCCTGATATATCAAAGGTATTTGTCCCTGCTGCATATCTGTAGCGGGGAGTTTATAAAAAACGTTTCGACGTAATGGATGAAACAACGAAACAAATTCATCCGGACGCCGAAACGTTTTTTTTTATAGCCGGAGCAGTCCGGTTTTCTCAGTTATGGTCGTAGCGCTGGGCTTTGATGATCATATAGATGGTTCCTGGCACAAGGATCAGTACGGAGACCAGGCTGATGATCATGTCACTGGTGAAAGGCTGAAGGAGGAGAGATACAAGCAGGATGGCAATTCCCATGACGCAGAATGCACGGCACATGAATGTCTTGAGCCGTTTGATATCCACTTTCTTCTGTTGCTCTTGAGTCATGGTGTTGTATCCGGCAATAAGTTTGGGGAATTTCAAGACCAGCAGGCCTATAAGGACCAACATGGCTGCAGTGATGATGGAAGATGTCATATCTGAATATTGTTAGAGAGTTTCGATTTTGATGTCCTGAATGTTCCGGATCTCGTCACTGAAGTTGACACCGATCCTGTAGACCGTACGTTTGTCCTTGGCAAAAGGCTCTGCGTAGCCTTTTGCCCGGATCTGTGCCAGCGCTTCTTCCGCACTTCCGTTCAGTTTGAATTCCATGATGTACACGTAGTCCTGTGTCTGGAGCACCAGGTCAATCCGTCCCCGGTTCGTATGGTATTCCACCTGTACATAGAAGCCCATCAGTTTAAAAATGATGTAAAGTATGTTCTGATAGTGTACTTCCCGGTCACGAGCCAGTTCGTAGGGAATATCGGCAAACATCGTTTTCAGACGCTCAAAGAAATCGTCCACCTTTCCCGCCATGATTTCTTCCACGAAACACTGGATTTGGTAGGGCGACTTGCTGACGCTCACCGAAGCGTAATTTGGCA
>UMHJ01038256.1_pt1 | contig 43012 bp, 38 predicted proteins | sample 1965511 | NCBI WGS metagenome assembly UMHJ01 (sample SAMEA4836096, study PRJEB28245) | human gut metagenome | biome: gut microbiome; material: fecal sample | place: Denmark | collected 2008
CTACTGGAACTAAGCAAATTTTCAAAAAAGCGCCGTGGAGCAAGGGTACTCACGCGTAAGGACAACAAAAAACCGATTTTGCGAATTAAAGAGGCGCCTGCAAACACAAACAGTTTGCGGGTGCCATCTTAAAAAAACACCAGTGTTTTCCGAGCAACAAGCATCGGATCGCACTGGTGTTTTTATTATCAGTAGTTCGCCAAACGATAGATTGCTAAAATGTCATCGTAATTCAAAACTTGGAAGCTTCCGATTGTGCGGGTGTTGCGGAAGGTGCAGCGGTAAGCCAGGTCTTCCAATGTGGATTCAGACTGTACCCCGCAGTCGAGCTGTGACAGACAAATGGGCATCTGGAGAGAGCGGAAGAATTGCCGGACTGCCTCAATTCCCTCCATGGCCAGAGTAACAGGTTCCTTTCCCGAGGGATCCAATCCCCACACATTTTCCGCAAATTGTGCAAAGCGGGCAGGGTTGGTATGAACACAATACTTAGCCCAGCTGTCCCAAATCGCGGACAGGGATGCTCCGTGGGCCACATCAAACATGGCACTCAGTTCATGTCCCAGCTGGTGGGGTGCAAAATCCGGCTTGTTGCCAAGGCCGGTTAGGCCGTTGTGAGACAGACTTCCGGCCCACATCAATTCACTAATGGCCTGATAATCTCCCGGGTGCTCCATGACCCGGCGGCCGTTTCGGATGGTATTGCGCAACAGACCTTCGGCGATCTCGTCCGTAAGTTCATTCGTGGTGACGGGATTAAAATAGCGGTCCATTGTGTGCATCATAATATCTACAATGCCGCAGGTTACCTGATAGCGGGGCAGAGTAAAGGTCAGTTCTGGGTTCATAATGGCAAAGCGTGGGCGGTGAAAAGGGGAGCTGAGGCCGCGTTTTTCCAGGGTCTCATCGTTAGTGAGAACCGCAGAATCACTGCTCTCGCTTCCAGCCGCAGGAATGGTCAATACGACGCCCACGGGCAAGCTGCCCGGGAGAGGGTGCTTTTTCAGCCAAAAATCGTCCCAGAGATCAAACTCCGGGGTGGCCGCACCGTCTGCAATGGCTTTCGCCGTATCAATGACACTGCCGCCTCCGATAGCCAGTACAAAATCAGCACCAAACGACAACGCTCTCTTTACGCCCTCGTATGCAAGACTGAGCTTGGGATTTGGTTGCACGCCTCCTACGCATTCATAGGCTAACCCCGCCTCATCCAACGAGCGGAGAACACGCTCTAACAGACCACTTTTTACAGCGCTGGCTCCGCCATATACTACCACAACACGGGAGCCGCCGTATGCCGTGATTTGCTGCCCCGCCTGTGCTTCTGTGGAGGCTCCAAACAAGATTTTGGTGGGAGAATAAAACTCAAATGCCTGCACAAACACTCACCTCATATTTTCACATTATAAAAACGATTATTACATTGTGATAATATGATATAGAAGTAAGCTGTTGTTGTCAACCCTATTTGTTTGATTTATAAAAAATTTGTTTGATTTATAAAAACAGAACGGTGGGAGAGTCCACTTCTCCCACCTGGTGATAGTCAGTGATTTTGTATGGGCAGACGAACAGAGCCGCCGAGCAAGCCAGTAATGTGATTTGCGGTTTCCGCAATAAGACGACAGAAATCAAGCTTCTTTTCTGGGGTAATTCGTGCTGACGGGGCAGATACACTAATCGCGCCGACGGGGACGCCGCTGTAATCGAAAACTGGAGAAGCAATACACATGATACCAATCTCGTGCTCCTCATTATCAAAAGCAACGCCGTTTTTTCTGATCTGTTCCAGTTCGAGCAGCAGCGTAGAGTAATCGACAATGGTTCTTTCTGTATAGGCAGTAATGGTAGTGCGCTCCCAAATACCGCACACTTCTTCCTCAGGGAGATATGCCAGAATACTTTTGCCGACCCCGGTACAATACATCGCATTCCGCTTTCCCACAAAGGATGACATGCAGGTAACGCTATTATTATTATCTTCTTTATAGAGATAAACAACTTCATCTCGATTTCGGGCCACCAGATGAATCGTCTCATTGGTGGCATCGGCTAACCGTTCCAAAAAAGGACGGGCAACCGAAACTAGGCTCATTCCCCCAACTACGCGGCTGCTGATTTCAAACAGGCGCATAGTGAGACGATATTTGCCAGTTTCCATATCTTTTTGCACATAATCTCTGGCAACTAAGGCAGAAAGAAGTCTATGTGTTGTACTGACATGGAGGTCAACAGACGAAGCAAGGTCGGTCAAGGTCATTCCGTGGGGTTCTGAAGCTAAAGTCTCCACAATGGCGAATACACGGTCGATAGATTGAACGGGAGTTCCTCCGGTTGGCATGGATACACGTCCTTTGCTAAGAGTCATAAGTGACATACACTTGCTATTATAATTTTACATTAACATAAATTTGTGCAAAAAGTCAACAAAAAAGTCGTTCAAAAAATGTTGACATTTTGGTGAAAGTTTTATACCATAAATACGCTTTATCATATGATGATAAAAGTTTTCGTATTGTGAAAATGGGGGTGCGATTATGCGGGAACACGTCATTCGATATGCCGAACAGTACAAGGTAATTGCGATTGTTCGGGGTGTAGAAAGCGAAAAATGCATCAGTGTGGCAAAAGCGCTGTACGATGGCGGTATCCGTCTAATGGAAGTTACATATGACCAGAGAAATCCGGACGGATGGAAGACTACGGCACAGGCAATCGGTGACATTCTCCGGACGTTTGAGGGAAAGATGCTTGTCGGTGCAGGAACGGTCACTACTCCGGAATTGGTGGAGCTGACCCATTCCGTGGGAGGACAGTTTATCATTTCCCCCGATACGAACGTGGATGTGATTCGTCGTACCCGCGAGTTGGATATGGTATCAATGCCGGGTGCGTTGACTCCTAGTGAGATTATGACGGCACATCGGGCGGGAGCGGATATCGTCAAGCTGTTCCCCGCTGCGGATTTGGGCCCCGGTTATCTGAAAGCGATCCGCGCTCCGATCAGCCATGTGAAGCTGATGGCCGTAGGCGGCATCAATGAGAACAATATCGCTCAGTTCTTGAATGCTGGAGCGATCGGAGTCGGAATCGGCGGAAATCTGGCCAACCGTATCTGGATTGAAGCCGGGGAGTTCTACAAGATTACAGAGAGTGCGAAGGCTATGGTTGCGGCTGTCGCCAACGCATGAGCAATCTGTGGTTTTTTGAGTGAGGGAAAGGAGAAATATTATGGCTAAGAAAGCAATTACCTTTGGTGAGATTATGATGCGCCTCAATCCTGAGGGATACCTGCGTTTGGTACAAGCTGAACGCTTTGAGGCGACCTATGCTGGCGGTGAGGCAAACGTTGCCGTCTCCCTGGCCAATTATGGTATTGACGCCGCGTTTGTGAGCAAGGTGCCCGCCCATGAGGTGGGTCAATGCGCGGTCAATGAACTGCGCCGGTTCGGCGTGGACACCAGCAAGATGGTGCGCGGTGGTGACCGTCTGGGCATCTATTTCTGTGAAAAGGGTGCTTCCCAGCGTGCCTCCAAGGTCATTTATGACCGTGCCAATTCTGCTATTGCTCTGGCATCTCCTGAGGATTTTGATTGGGATGCCATTTTCGAGGGGGCCGATTGGTTCCACTGGACCGGCATTACTCCAGCTCTGGGGGGCAACCTGCCTGAGATTTGTCTGGCAGCTTGTAAGGCTGCCAAGGCCAAGGGCCTGACAGTTTCCTGTGACCTGAACTTCCGTAAGAAGCTGTGGACCTCTGAGAAGGCGGGCGAAGTGATGGGACAGCTGCTGCCCTACGTAGATGTCTGCATTGCCAACGAAGAGGACGCCAAGGATGTGTTCGGCATTGAGGCTGAGGGCACCGATATCAATAGTGGAAAGCTCAACCATGAGGGGTACATCAGCGTGGCCCGGCAGCTGGCTCAGCGGTTCGGTTGCAAGAAGGTGGCCATCACTCTGCGCAGCTCTATTTCTGCAAGCATCAACGACTGGGCGGGTATGCTTTATTCTAAGGATGAGGACGCGGCCCATTTCTCCACCACTTACCACATCCAGATCGTGGATCGTGTGGGTGGCGGCGACAGCTTTGGCGGTGGCCTGATCTACAGCCTGCTCAGCGGTTATGATGACCAGAAAGCAATTGATTTTGCCGTTGCAGCTTCTTGCCTGAAGCATAGCATTGAGCATGACTTTAACCAGGTATCTGTTACCGAAGTTACTGCTCTGGCGGCTGGTAATGCTTCCGGCCGCGTTCAGCGCTAAATTTCTCATCAATTTGACCGCCTTTAGGCGTCAAATATATAGAAGTGTGGAGAGCACTTCGAAAAATAAGAAGAAAAATAAGAAGAAAGAGGTAATAACATGAAAAAGATTACAGCTCTTGCCCTTGCTCTTGCCATGGCTCTGTCTCTGGTAGGCTGCGGTGGCAACACCAATGCTGGTTCCGGCAGCAATGCTGGCTCTACCAGCGGCAATTCCTCTCAGGCCGGTGTGGATTTGTCCAACCTGAGCGTCACCTGCGTGGTTCCTTACGATGCCGGCGGCGGCACGGACGCCGTTATGCGTGGCCTGGCTGATGCAGCCAAGGGTTCCTTCAAGAACATCACTGTTGAGAACCGCTCTGGTGCCGGCGGCGCTACCGGTATGCTCTATGGCGCTAATGCCAAGAACGACGGTTCTATTGTCACTATGATCACCGTTGAGCTGGCCACTCTGGAGGCCATGGGCAACAACGCTGGTCTGACCTACACTATGTTCAAGCCCATTATGATGGTCAACTCTGCCGCCTCTGCCATTACTGTCAGAGCCGACGATGACCGCTTTAACACCCTGGAGGAGTTCATTGAGTACTCCAAGAACAACGAGGTTTCTGTCGGCAACTCCGGCCTGGGTGCTATTTGGCATTTGGCCGCCGCCGGTCTGGCCAAGGAGGCCGACACCACCTTCAAGCACGTCGGTTATGACGGCGCGAACGGGGCCATCACTGATCTGCTGGGCGGCCACATTGACGCTGTTTCCGTGTCCTACGCTGAGGTTGACTCCTTCGTGAAGTCCGGCGATCTGAAGGTTCTGGGCGTTATGTCCAATGAGCGTCTGGAGGCCATCCCCGATGTGCCCACCTGCAAGGAGTGCGGCTATGATGCTGTTCTGGGCACCTGGCGTGGCCTGGGCGTGCCTGCTTCTACTCCCGATGAAGTTGTGGACGAGCTGTATCGCATTTTCTCCGAGGCTGCTGAGTCTGATGCCTTTAAGGAGTTTATGGCTAACACCAACAATGTGATCGACATCATGGACGGTGAGAGCTTCAACACCATGATTGGTGAGCAGCTGGATCTGTACACCCAGCTGGTGGACGAGCTTGGCCTGAAAGTAACTGCTTAAACGCTTAATTTACGTTCCTACGGTTCAGCATTGACTCTCAAACCGGGGGAGCGGAGTGAATACCGCTCCCCCGGTTTTTTAAATGACCTCATCCACATTGTTGCTGCAAAGGGAGAAAAAGGATATGAAAAAAGGCAACTTGGTTCTCGCTGCGATCTGTGCGGTCTTGAGCATTGGGATCATTGTGGTAGCTTCCGGCTACCCCACCGCAGCTGACTATGGTACCGGTGTTCCTGGCCCCGGACTTTGGCCGATTGTTATTTCCATTGTTTTGTTGGGGTGCACTGCAATTTTATTGTACCGCACCTGGAAAATGAAGCCTGAAAACGACACTAAAATTGAACTTTGGTCTACAGGAACCCGTCGTGTCTACATTACGATGGGCATTTTGGCGATCTATCTGCTGTTGTTGGAGCCTGTGGGCTTCCTGATTACTACCACGGTTCTGGAATTTATTTTGATTCAGTGGTTTGCAAAGAAGAACCCCGCTATTACTTTTGTCATTTCTGCCGCCATCACTCTGGTGGTTTATTCTGCTTTCAAATTCTTGCTGAACGTGCCGATTGATACGTTCGGCATCTTCGTAATTTAAAAGGGAGGTTCGGGAAATGAGTTTGCTAATAGAAATTTTTCAAACCAGCCTGACCCCCATGGTATTTTTGTATATGGCAGCAGGCGTTTTGTCCGGTATTTGTATCGGCGCCTTGCCTGGTCTGACTGCCACCATGGGCGTGGCTCTGCTGTTGCCTATGACCTTTGGTATGGATGCGGCACAGGGCATTTTGATGCTTTTGGGTATCTACTGCGGCGCTATCTACGGAGGATCCATTTCCGCAGTTCTGCTGCATACCCCCGGAACGCCTGCGTCTGCGGCGACTGCCATTGACGGCTATGCGCTGGCGCAGCGGGGCGAGGCAGGCCGCGCTCTGGGTACTGCTACTTTGTCCAGCTACATCGGCGGACTGGTATCTGTCCTGTGTCTGTGGCTGATCAGCCCGCAGCTGGCTAAGCTGGCGTTGCAGTTTAGTTCCGCTGAGTTTTTCCTGCTGGCCGTCTTCGGACTGTGCATCATCGGCAACATTTCTGGTGAGAACATTGAAAAGGGCCTGATCTGCGGTTGTATCGGCATTTTGGTAGCTACCGTCGGCATCGACAGTGTTACCAGCTACATCCGTTTTTCTCCGGAAGGAAATTACAACTTTATGGGCGGTATCAGCTATATCCCCATTATGATCGGCTTATTCGCCATGAGCCAGGCCTTTGAAAATATTGAGGATATTTTCAGTGAAGAAGAGATCCAGGCAAAGATTACCAACATCCTTCCCCACAAGGAAGACCTGAAGAAAATCTTCCGGATTGCTCCTGTCACTGGCCTGATCGGTACCTTTATTGGTATCATTCCCGGTGCAGGCGCCGACATTGGCTCTTTTGTGGGCTATAATGTGGCCCGCAGCATTGCGAAGGAGCCGGAGAAGTTTGGCACAGGTTCTGTGGAAGCAATTTCCGGTCCTGAGGGCGGAAATAACGGTGTTACCGGCGGCGCCATGATCCCGATGCTGACTTTGGGCGTGCCCGGCGACGCTGTTACCGCCATTATGATCGGTGCTCTTACCATTCAGGGCCTTACCCCCGGACCTATACTGTTCGAGAGCAATAAGGTGTTGGTATACACCATTTTCCTTGGTATGTTCATTGCCAACACGCTGATGTGCCTGTTTGGTTTTGCCGGCATTCGTTTGTTTACCAAGGTTCTTAGCGTGCCTAAGGTCATTCTGACTCCGGCTATCTTTGTGCTGTGTATTATTGGTTCTTTCGCAATGAAGAATAGCCTGTTTGATGTTTGGGTCATGTTCATTGCCGGCATTGTTGGCTACTTCCTGGGCAAGGTAAAGGTTCCCACCAGCCCTGCTATTCTGGGCCTGATCCTGGGCCCCATGGCGGAAAAGAACTTCCGGACCGCTCTGCTGAAATCCAGTGGCGACCCCATTGTATTCTTTAATACCCCCATTTGCTGGTTCTTCCTGATCCTGATCTTTGTTACCCTGTTCGGCGGCATCATCAAGAATGCACTGTTCAAGAAGAAGGCAAAGTAAATCAGTTTTATACCTTGTGGGGCGCCGTCCATGTCCGGACGGCGCCCCACATATCGTTATCTGGTATGCTTTTCGGGCGAAAGTTTCAGGAAAAGCGAAACATGAAGCCGTTGAATCGTGAAAGGAGAGAACGAAATATGAACGATATGCTCAAACGGATGGGCCTTGTAGGCGTGGTTCCCGTAGTTGTTTTGGATGATGTGAAGGATGCGGTTCCTCTGGCAAACGCTATGAAGGACGGCGGCATTCCTTTTGCTGAGGTAACTCTGCGTACCGAGGCCGGTTTGACATCCATCGAGGCCATTGCAAATATGGGCGGCGATGTGACAGCCGGTGCCGGTTCTGTTATTACTCTGGACAACTGTAAGGATGCAGTTGCGGCTGGAGCCAAGTTTATTGTGTCTCCTGGGTTTAACCCCAAGGTGGTGGAATACTGTGTTGAGCGGGATATTCCTGTTCTGCCCGGCTGCGTGACCCCCACTGAGATCATTGCCGCCATGGAGCTGGGACTTGATGTTGTGAAATTTTTCCCCGCCAATGTGTACGGCGGTCTTGGCGCCATGAAGGCATTGAATGGTCCGTTCCCGAAGCTGAAGTTTATTCCCACCGGTGGCGTAAACGCGGCCAATCTCGCGGAATATCTGTCGGCTCCTTATATTCAGGCAGTAGGCGGGAGCTGGATCTGCACCAAGGCTGATGTAGCGGCCGGAAACTTTGAGAAAATTACCGCTTTGTGCCAGGAGGCAAGACAGAATGTTCTGGGCTTTGAGCTGGCCCACATTGGTATCAATACAGCGGATAAAGATGCTTCTATGGAAGTTTGCCAGTCTCTGAACGCTGCTTTTGGTTTGCCCATTAAGCAGGGAAATAGTTCTAACTTTGTTTCCAACAGCATCGAAGTGATGAACAGCCAGTATCTTGGCCACAACGGACACATTGCCATTCGTACCAACAGCATCCCCAGAGCCCTGGCAGAACTGGAAGCGAAGGGCTATAAGGCGGATCAGTCTACCGCCAAGTTTAAGGGAGAAAAGATGGTGGCAATTTATCTGGAGCAGGAAATGGGCGGCTTTGCGATCCATCTGCTTCAAAAATAAGGAGAGAGACAATGGATCAGAAGATGTTTTCACTGGAGGGTAAGGTTGCGCTGGTCACCGGGGGAGCCTATGGAATAGGCTTTGCTATTGCGGAAGCTCTGGCAGGTGCCGGTGCCAAAATTGCTTTTAACTGCCGAAGCCAGGAAAATCTTGATCGCGCAATGGAAGATTACCAGGCAAAGGGAATCGAGGCCCATGGTTATATCTGTGATGTGACACATGAGGAGGACGTGAACGCCTTGGTCGCTGCCATTGAGCGTGATCTGGGAGTGATCGATATCCTGGTCAATAATGCGGGCATCATCAAGCGAATTCCTATGACCGAGATGAGTGCAGAGGATTTTCGGCAGGTTGTGGATATTGATTTGATTGGGCCTTTTATCTGTGCAAAAGCAGTGATTCCAGGTATGATCAAAAAGGGCCATGGCAAGATCATCAACATCTGTTCCATGATGAGTGAGCTGGGGCGCGAAACCGTGTCGGCGTATGCTGCGGCTAAGGGCGGTTTGAAGATGCTGACCCGGAATATCTGCGCTGAATATGGTGGAGCCAATATTCAGTGTAACGGAATTGGGCCGGGTTACATTGCGACGCCTCAAACGGCTCCCCTTCGTGAACGGCAGAGTGATGGCAGCCGCCATCCTTTTGATCAGTTTATTATCTCCAAGACGCCGGCTGCACGCTGGGGCGTGCCTGAGGATCTGATGGGTCCTGCGGTGTTCTTGGCTTCAGACGCTTCTAATTTTGTCAATGGCCACGTCCTGTATGTTGATGGCGGCATTTTGGCGTATATTGGGAAACAGCCTTGATTTGGACTGAGACAAGATCTCATTTTTAAAAAAGGAGGCCGTGATCCGTGGATGTTCGATATAGTGTAAATCAGCGGGATTTTAAGCGCTATACCACACAAGAGCTGCGTCAGGAATTTTTGGTGGAAAACCTCTACCAGCATGATCAGGTGGTAGCGGTGTATAGCCATGTAGACCGTATGGTCATTATGGGATGCATGCCTGTAAACGAAGCGGTATCCATCGAAAAAGGAATCGATGTGTGGAAAAGCTTTGGCACACACTACTATCTGGAACGCCGGGAAATTGGAATTTTCAATATCGGCGGGAACGGGACCATCAAGGTAGACGATGTGACTTATCAGCTGGGCTACAAAGACTGCCTGTACATTACAAGAGGAGCAAAAGAAGTATGGTTTGCCAGTGAAGATCCTTCTGCTCCGGCAAAGTTTTATATGGTTTCTGCTCCGGCTCATTGCAGTTATGAAAACCGCTTAATCAAAATAGAAGATGCGGCCAAGAAAGCCTGCGGTACTGCGGAGGCATCCAATAAGCGGGTGATCAATCAGTTCATTCACCCCGATGTACTGAAGACCTGCCAGCTCTCTATGGGCCTGACGATTCTGGAGAGCGGAAGCGTATGGAACTCTATGCCAGCCCATACCCATGAGCGGCGCATGGAAATCTATATGTATTTTGAACTTCTTCCTGAAGATGTAGTGTTTCATCTGATGGGAGAAGGACAGGAAACCCGGCATCTGGTTATGACCAACGAGCAGGTGGTTATTTCGCCCTCGTGGTCCATTCATTGCGGTGCTGGCACAAGAAACTATTCCTTCATCTGGGCTATGAGCGGAGAGAATCAGGCATTTGAAGATATGAACACGATTCCGACTGTAGAACTGAGATAAGGACTACTTCTAAAAGCTTGACAGGCACAGAGCCGCGGAAGCCCTGCCGGGGAAAAGCGGATCTGGAGCGGTACCTCCGCCGGCATTCTGAGGTGTTTGTGTAGGCGCAGCGGGCCTGTAAGGCACCTGCTGAGCAAAGAACATCTCTATAGGAAAACGGATGGTGCGTCCATGGGGACAGGGAGGGAGCCCGCAGATCCGACCATAGTATCCAGCCCCACAGGTTCACATTTTGGATTTGTGGAGCTGAAGCTTTAAGCAGTCCTATTTGTGCTATGCACTAAACCAATAAGGGATATTCCTGCGGCAGGGAATAAAAGTAAGGTTTCCTACTTTTCTTGTTTGCAGTTCCCGGTTCCCTTGATGCTATAGAATTTAATCCAGAATGGTGAAGAGCGACCGCAAAATTGAGTTGCAAAACAATATGAAATCCGTTACATAAAATATTACAGTTTTTATACAATCCTGCTCTGAATCACACGCAAGGGCAGCATCTTGCTCTATGTAACCAGCTTGTCTTTTGAGTAACATCATCCTTGGCAGTGAAACTCTCTGTTCCTGGCTAACCTTCGCAGGCACGATTCGACTCCAAGGACAGGGTTCTACACGCAAGCATCGCGTTTTGATGTCAAAACGCCCTTGCAGGGGAAACCCCTGTCCCCAATGCCGCCTGCGGGCGGAACTTTTCGGCAAGGTTGCCGGAAGGTCGTCTGAGCTTAGATCGGGTTTGGTGAAATCATCAAACCCGATCTCATTGGAACATTTGGCAATTCCGGCGGCAGTTCATTGCGCTGAAAATCGGGTTCGGCAACCTTGCCGGACCCGATTTTCACCTGCATCAGGGTGTCGTTTTTTCAATAAACTGTCTACATGATTGGGTACATTATATACATTATAATCCGTACAAGGGTGTCCATGTTAGCACCCTGGAGGTCAAGAAATCCAGGGCAGGGTGCATCATGAGACCCCCATTTTTCTTTTTTAATGCGGACACAGACTGTCCGCATTATCTGTTAGGATGGGTGCGAGAACCGGGGATGGCCCTGGAGCCGTCTCCCGAGAGGAGGAGCAACATGAACACACAAACACACCGCACCTGCATCCGGATGAGCCAGGAGGAATACGACCTGCTGAAAGAGAAAAGCAGGGCTGCCGGGTTGTCTGCCAACGCCTGGCTGATGAGAGAGCTGGAGCGAAACCGCCCCATGCTCTACCGGGAGAAAGAGACGAGAGCGGCCATCGCCTTTGCGGATGAGGCTGGCCGGGACATCAACGCCGTGGCCAGGGCATTCAACAGCGGCTGCGGCACCGCCCAGCAGCTGGGTTTTTCCGTCCGCCGCCTGGCCCAGGTGGTGGAGCAATTCCGGCAGGTGCGAAAGCTGGGGTACCCCTATGCGGTATAAACACAAGCCACGCCCACCTATGCGGGACAACATCTGTTCTCTGTCCGTCCGCATGACGGATGAGCAGTACCAGCGGCTGTGCCGCTATCTGGCCATCACCAGACTGCCGGTCACAACTTATTTCCGCAAGCTGATCAAGGAAACCACGATCCACGCCCGAATGCCCAGGCAGAAGATAGACCCGCATCCCGCCGTAAACCATATCTACTCCAATATCCGGCAGATCGCCCGCTGCCCAAGGGCCAGAGAACTCGCCCCGGAGCAGATCGCGCAGCTGGAGTTTCTGGCGGACAAGCTCTGTGAGGAGTGCTTCCTTCTCTCCACCCAGCAATAGCCTCTGTAAGGCCACAGGAGGCCCCGTGTGGCCTCGCAGGCCCAGAGGGGGGATAGGTATGGCCCCAGAGAGAAACTGGGCGCTTTCAGCCGAATCGTCAGGAGCGTCACTTTTATGTCACAGGAGCAGAAAATCGCCTTTGACAATAGTGTCAAAGGCGATCCGCGGGAGGAGCGGAATATACCACAGAGCCGGGAGACCGCTTTTGATGAAATCACCAAAAGCGCTGCCCAGCAAGGTTTGGCAAGGTTGCCGAACCTTCCCGACCAGAGATGGAGGAAACGAAAATGTCAGAAGAAGCGAAAGATGATGTTCAACAGGTAAAAGCGGAACGCCTTCAGCACTCCCATGGGCGGCTCATCCGTGTGGTGTCCGTGTTCCCGGTACAGGGCAGCGCCACCCCGGAGGACAAGCTGAAAGCCCTCATCAACCTGGACGCGCAGCAGGGAAAGCTGTGTGCCTAAAGGACTGGACATTGCCCAGGCTTTGGGGTATTGTGTAGGCGCGATGCGCTGAATCGGTTTGACGAGAAAAAAGGAGGGCTGTATGAAACAGTCAAACCAGAATGAGATCACCGCCCTGTACTGCCGTCTTAGCCAGGATGACGGGGCGGACGGAGAGTCCAACAGCATCCAGAACCAGCGGAATATCCTGGAGCGATACGCACGGGAGCACCGCTTCCCCAACCCCCGCTTTTATGTGGATGATGGCTATTCCGGGGGCAGCTTCAACCGCCCCGGCTTTCAGCAGATGATGACGGATATGGAAAACGGGAAGATCCGCACCATCATCACCAAGGATCTGTCCCGGCTGGGACGCAACCAGCTCCACACGGGGCTGTACATCGAGGAACGCTTCCCCATGTTCGGCGTCCGCTACATCGCCATCAACGACAATGTGGACACCGATCGGAGCGAGAGCACGGAGCTGATGCCCTTCAAGAACTTGTTTAATGAGTGGTTCATCCGGGACACCAGCCGGAAGATCCGGGCGGTGCAGCGGGCCAAGGCGGAGCGCGGGGAGCGGCTGGGCACCAGAGCGCCCTACGGCTACCGCAAGGACGAGCAGGACCGCAAGAAGCTGGTGGTGGACGAGGAGGCCGCCGCCGTGGTGCGGCGCATCTTTGCCCTGTGCGCCGCCGGGCAGGGACCCAGCCAGATCGCCCGGCTGCTAAAGCGGGAGCAGGTACTGTGCCCCACGACCTACGCTTACAAAACCTTTGGCGTCGCCCATAGCAGCCTGAATTTGAATGACCCCTATGGGTGGTCTGACAGTACGATCGCCAACATGCTGGAGAACGAGATCTACCTTGGCAACACCATCAACCTCCGGTACAGCACCCGTTCCTACAAGGACAAGCGAAAAGTGGAACATCCCAGGGAGGAATGCATGGTGCTGGAAAACACCCACCCCGCCCTGGTGAGCCATGAGGTCTGGGATATCGTCCAGCGGGTACGCCAGCACAAACGGCGACCTACCAAGATGGACGAGCAGAACAAGTATTCCGGGCTGGTGGTGTGCGCCGACTGCGGGAGTACCATGGTGCTCCACCGCGCCCATACCATGAGCCGGTCCTACAACCACTTCACCTGCCGGACTTACAAGAAGGACGGGACCCTCTGCACCGCCCACTATATTCGGGAGTGCATACTGGATGACGTGGTCCTGGAGGATCTGCGGCGGGTGACAGCAATGGCCAGGGAGCACACCCAGGAGTTTGCCGCGTACATCGGCAGCAGGCAGTCCGCAGAAATCCGAAAAGAGATGCGCGGGTTGGAACGGGAACTGGTCGCTATGAAGAAGCGGGGCAGGGAGCTGGACAGCATCTTCAAGCGGCTCTATGAGGACAGCGTCCTGGGGAGGATCACAGCGGAGCAGTTCCAGACGCTCTCCGGCAGCTACACCCAGGAGATGGAAATGCTGAACAAGGCCATCCCGGAAAAGGAAACTGCCATCCAGAGGCTGCGGGAGCAGGTGTCCGGCACCGACCACTTTATCTCCCTGGCAAAGCGGTACACGGACATCCAGGAGCTGACGCCGGAGATGCTGCGGCTGTTCATCCAAAAGATCGTGGTCCACGAAAAGGATGTGAAGTGGAGCAAGCACGCTCAGCAGACAGTAGAAATCCACTACAATGACATTGGCTGTGTGGAACTGCCACAGCCGAAAGGTCAGTCCGCCACCAAGGGTGCGTAAGACAAAAAGAAGTCCCCGGCAGATACTGCCGAAGCAATATCTGCCGGGGGTTCAGACACCTGCAAAGTTACCCCTGTCAGGGGGCACCAAATGCTCCGCGGCGTTTTTTCTGCGTTGCGCGAAAAAAGGTTCCGGGGTATGATGGAATGGACATAACTTGGACACAGGCAGGGTGTACCCTGAACACAGAAAGGGGTGAAGGGCATATGGACCGGATTCTTGTGGTAGAGGACGAGCGAGCAATGCGGGAGATCATCCGGGACTATCTCACCGCCCACGGTCTGGAGTGCGACCTGGCCCGGGACGGCCAGGAGGCCCTGGAGCTTCTGGAAGAGCAGGACTACGATGCGGTGGTGCTGGATGTCCTCATGCCCAGGCTGGACGGCTTCGGGGTGTGCCGGGCAGTGCGCCGCCAAAGTTCTGTGCCCATTTTATTTCTCACCGCCCTGGGCGGCGAGGAGGAGACGCTCCGGGGCTATGCGCTGGGAGCGGATGACTATGTAACCAAACCCTTCTCCCTGGCCGTGCTGCTGGCTAAACTCCAGGCCCTCATCCGCCGCAGCCGGGGAGAGCGGAAAGCCGGTGTCCTCTCCTGCGGTGCCATCCAGGTTGACACCGGCGCCCGCCGGTGTACAGCAACGGGGCAGGAAGTAAAGCTCTCCCCCCGGGAGTACGAGCTGCTCCTATGCCTTCTGCGCAATCAGGGGCAGGTGCTCTCCCGCGCCCAGCTTCTGGACAAGGTGTGGGGGCTGGACTTTGAGGGGGACGATCGGGCGGTGGATGTACGGGTGCGCAGTCTCCGCGCCGCTCTGGGCAAGGCGGGCAAGCAGATCAAGACGGTATTCAAGGCGGGCTACCGATTGGAGGAGGGATGACCATGAAGCGGCTCAAGCGGATTTTTACTGGCACGCTCCCCCTGTTTTTGCTGCTGTGGGCGGGGATGATGGCTCTCTTGGCGGGGCTGAACTGGGAAAGCTACCGTTTCCGTCTGGAAAAAGCGTTGGAAGACTCCCGCCAACGAGCGGAAAGCAACTACGAAAGAACATACTCCGATGGTCAGTCCGACCCCCAAAAATCGGTTGCCCTCACTAGGTTGCTGGACAGCCGTATTTATTCCAAAAATGACTTTCATGTATATGACGGCTTTATTCAATTTCAGTTTTATTCGGCTGATAGACAGGAGTTAGCCCGGACCCCTATCGCCTGCGGCAGCGCCACCCCGCTGGAACCAGACGACAACCCCGATACCTGGTACATCTGGCTGGACCCGGTGCTCAGTCAGGACGAGCAGCTGTCCTTCGCTCATCTCCTGCTGGAAAACCCGCTGACTACCTATTGTGGGGACGCTTTTCTCTATGACCAGTCCCAAACTCCCCAGGATGCCTTTTGTCAAATCGTGGGTGTGGCAGATCAGGAACGGCATGTACTCTACCCCAAAACCATCACCTACATCTACCCGGATCAGGAAAACTGCATTCTGGACAGTAACAGCAGCTTTTTTGACGGAAAAGAACTGACCACCATGGAGTTTGGATCGATAAGATTTTCTTCCGCGTTGGCGCAGTCCGGCTTATCACCAGAGAACACGCTGAACCAGTGGCAGAGGGTCGAGCAGCGCATGGAGCTTCTGTTTTCCGGCACAGATGATTTGCCCAGCACTTACAGCTCCGCCTCTGACTGCTTTACGTCCTATTGCTATCCTCTTTCAGACGGCACCACCCTGGTCTATGGCTACTTCTATAACCCCATATCGCTGGTCACAGAAGGTCTGGGCTCCACCGCCCTGTTTACCCTGCTGGCCGCCATTGCCATGGCTCTCTATACCGACCACCGCCAGCGCCGGGCCATCCAGCGGGAGCGGGACTTTGCCCGGGCGGCGGCCCACGAGCTGAAAACCCCCCTGGCCGTCCTCCGTGCCCACGCCGAGGCCCTGCGGGAGGACATCGCCCCGGAGAAGCGGGATCAATACTTGGACGTGGTACTCTCGGAGAGCGACCGCATGTCCGCTCTGGTGGGCAGCCTGCTGGAGCTGGCCCGGACGGAGGCGAAAGGGGCAGCGAAAAAGGAACCGGTGGAGCTGGCCGCCCTGGTACGGGAGGTGTTTGCCCCTCTTGCCCTGCCCCTGGAGCAGAAACATCTCCAGCTTCAACTGGAGCTGGAGGAGGTATCCCTCTCCGGGGACCGGGCACGGCTGGAGGAGGCGGTGGAAAACCTGGCCTCCAACGCCCTGCGCCATGCCGATTCCGGCGGGACCGTACAGGTCTCTTTGGAAAAGTTGGGCCATCGCGCCCGCCTCACCGTATACAACGATGGGCCCAACATCCCGTCCGAGGACCTGTCCCGGCTTTGGGAGCCCTTCTACCGTGCCGATCCCTCCCGCAGCCGGGACAGCGGCGGCACCGGTCTGGGGTTGGCCATCGTTTGGAAGACCGTGGAGGCCCACGGCGGCCGGTGTTGGGCGGAAAACCGCCCTGGCGGCGTGGCCTTTGTTCTGGAACTGCCGATATAAAAAGAACCCGAAGCCATCAGGCTTCGGGTTCCTTTTCGTAAATCTTTCGCAGCCGGTTAATGCTGCCCATGCAGGCGGGGATCAGGAACAGGTCGGCGCACACCCAGGCCGCCGGGGAGGCGAAGCAGGCCGCCGTATAGCCAAACATAGGCACAAAGATGACGCCCACCGCCGTGCGGGCGATCATCTCCATCACGCCCGCCAGAATGGCCAGGCCGCTGAAGCCCATACCCTGGATGGAGAAACGGACAATGTTCACCAGGGCCAGCGGGAAGAAGAAGGCGGTGAGGGTGCGGATGTACTGGGCGGTCAAATCCACCAGGGTGGCAAGCTCCGGCTCGGTGGGGTCCAGGAAGAGCATGGCCCCCTGGGGCGCAAAGAGCAGCATGCCGCCGAAGGCGATCAGCGCATAGATGAGGCCCAGCAGCGAGCAGGCCCGCACGCCCTTGCCCAGGCGGTCCAGCTTGACCGCGCCCACATTCTGGCCGCAGTAGGTGGCCATGGTGGCACCCATGGCGTCGTAGGGACAGCCCAGCAGCTGGAACAGCTTGCTTCCCGCAGCCACACCCGCCACATAGAGGCTGCCCAGGCTGTTGACTGCTGACTGGAGGAAGATGGAGCCGATGGCGGTGATGGAGTATTGAAGCCCCATGGGTACCCCCATAAAGCACAGCGCCCGGCAGGAACGGATGTCCAGCTGCCGCTCCTCCCGGCTCATGTGGAGGATGGGGAACTTTTTCACCATGTACACCAGGCAGGCCAGGCCGGACACCCCCTGGGACAATACGGTGGCCAGAGAGGCGCCCGCCACCCCCAGCCGGAACACCAGGATAAAGGCCAGGTCCAGGCCGATGTTCAGCACCGAGGACATGGCCAGGAAATAGACGGGCGTCTTGCTGTCTCCCAGGGACCGGATGATGGCCGCCAGCAGGTTATAAAGGAAGGTGGCGGGGATGCCCATGAAGATGATGAAGATGTACCAGTAGGCCCCCTCATAGATGTCGGCGGGGGTATTCATGACAGTGAGAATGGTGCCGCACAGCAGGCCGGTGGCCACGGTGAGTACCGCGGCAAACGCGATGGCCAGCCAGGCGGCGTTGGCCACATACCGGCGCATCTGGCTATAATCTCCCGCGCCCATACGCTGGGCCACCGGGATGGCAAAGCCGTTGCACACGCCCATGCAAAAGCCGATGACAAAGAAGTTGATGGAGCCGGTGGAGCCCACCGCCGCCAGAGCGGTGGCGCCCAGCAGTTTACCTACGATCATGGTGTCCATCATATTATAGAGCTGCTGGAACAGCATGCCCAGCAGGGTGGGCAGCGCAAAGCCCAGAATGAGCCGCATGGGGCTGCCGGTGGTCAGGTCCTTGGTCATACGCGTTCTCTCCTTGGACAATCTCCCCAGGGGGGATTTGGATTCCGGACTATTATAGCCATTCCCCACCGGCCTGAACAGATGAAATTTTTCCTAAAATTTTGCCCATTGGCCCCAGGGGCCAATGGGCAATTTTGATCGATTCAGCGCCGCGCTCCCGTTCCCTGGAGAGCCAGGCGACGGCAGGCCAGGGCGGTGGCCAGGAAGTAGCCGCCGTACACCACCAGCAGCATGAGGGCGGTGACGGCGGTGCTCTGGAGAGCATCCACCTTGCCCGCCTGGGCAATGAAGTCGTTGGCCGCCTTCATACCCACCACGCTGTGAATGAGGGCCAGGGCCAGCGGCAGCAGGAAGGCGAGAGCCACCTGCTCCACGGCGCAGCGGGACACCATGCTCTCCTGAGCGCCCAGGCGGCGCAGGATGGCGTAGCGCCCGGCGTTGTCTGCCCCCTGGCTCAGCTGCTGCAAGGCCAGCACCGCCGCGGCGGCCAGCAGGAAGGTGATTCCCAGATACAGTCCCAAAAACAGGGCCAGAATCTTATTGCCCACCAGCTCCTGATAGAGCATGATCCGACTTTCCGTGCGGGTGAGGCAGGTCTGGGGCAGCTCAGTCAAAGCGGAGACCAGATCGGCCTCGGTTTCCTCCGCGTCCCCGGCGTAGTCGGCCACCCAGATCTGGCGGCGGACCTCCAACTGGTCCAACATAGTGTCATCTACCACTACCATGTCCATGCCCAGGCCGCCGTTCACCAGGCGGCATACCTCCTCCCAGGGGATAGAGGCGGGCAGGATGCCGGTGTAGGGCCCCTCCCCCTGGCGCTCCCGCAGAGCATTGTAGTCGGTGAGGCTGATGACGCCGGAGGAGTAGAGTCCGGTGACGGCGGTGTCCCCGTAGTAGATGAGGAAGTCCCGCTGCCAGGACAGCTTTTCCGACGTATCAAACCCGGCGGCGTTCAGCTCGCCGTCAAAGTCCACCTGCTGCACGTCCCCGTTTTGATTCTGAATGGTGATATCAAAGGGAGCCTGATCCTGGGCCAGGGCGTCCAGGGTGGAGTTAAGGCCGATAGAACTGGCAGTGATGCCCATGGCCAGCAGCAGAAGAATGCAGATGACGGTCTGGGCCAGGTAGGTGGAGTGGACCTTGCTCATCCACTCCCGCAGGGTGAAGAGGTTCAGGTTTTTATAGTAGAAACCGGGGTGGCTCTGGGCCAGCCGCAGCACAAAGCCGGACAGAGACCGGAAAATGAGCAGGGTACCTACCGTACCCAGGGCCAGCATGGGCACGCACAGCACGGGAATGGCCAGGATCATCATGCCGAAGGTGAGCAGCATGACATAGGCCACCCCCAGGCACACCATACCCAGCACGCACTGGAACACCGCCCACTTGAGGGAGCGCTGCCGCAGAGGCTCGTTGCGCCGGTCCCCCTGCATCAGGTCCAGCAGCTTGGAGCGGGATACCTGCACGCCGCTGAGCAGCATCACCAGCAGGAAAATGAGGCCAAAGTACAAGATGGTCTTGCCTGCCGCCGCCGGGGAGAAGTGCAGGCCCAGCATGCCGTCCATGGAGATCTGGAACATGGACAAGGTGAGCTGGGACAGCCCCAGGGAGGCCAGCACGCCCAGCCCAAGACCCAGCACCAGAGACACCAGGGCCACCAGCCCGGTCTCCAGCACCAGCACCAGGGACACCTGCCCCTGGCCAAGACCTAGCAGGAGGTAAGTACCCAGCTCCCGCTTGCGCCGCCGTAGCAAAAAGCGGTTGGCGTAGAGAATGAGGCAGGCCAGCACCACCGCCACAAAGACGGAGAAGATGCTGATGCAGGCCTGGATCACCTCCACCATGGGGCTGCCGTTCTGGGCCAGGTAGACCATAGCGCCCTGGCCCTCCAGGGAGTTAAAGGTGTAGAAGAGACACACGCCGAAGGTGAGGGTGAGCAGATACACCCCGTAGTCCCGGAAGGACCGGCGCACGTTGCGAAGAGCCAGCTTAAAGAACATCTTCCATCTCTCCTCCCAGCTGGGTAACCACCCGGATAATGGTTTGGAAGAAGGTACGGCGGTCCTCCCCCTCGCCCCGGCGCAGCTCCTTGAAGATGCGGCCGTCCCGCAGGAAAACCACCCGGTGACAGCAGCTGGCGGTAAAGGCGTCGTGGGTAACCATGAGAATGGTGGCCCCCCGCTCCCGGTTCAGGACCTCCAGCCGCTCCAGCAGCATCCGGGCGGACTTGGAGTCCAGAGCGCCGGTGGGCTCGTCGGCCAGCACCAGGGCAGGGCGGGTGACCATGGCCCGGGCGGCGGCACACCGCTGCTGCTGGCCGCCCGACATCTGGTAGGGGTACTTCTGCAAACACTCCGAGATGCCCAGCAGAGAGGCCATCTCCTCCACCCGGCCTTTGATCTCCCCCGCCGGAGTACCTACGATAGACAGGGACAGGGCAATGTTTTCAAAGGCGGTGAGGGTATCCAGCAGGTTGCAGTCCTGGAAGATAAAGCCCAGCCGCTCCCGGCGGAAACGGGTGAGCTCCTTGCCCCGGAGTTTTGTCAATTCCTGTCCGTCCACCTGGATAGAGCCGGAGGTGGGTCGGTCGATGGTGGAAATGCAGTTGAGCAGGGTGGTCTTGCCGGAGCCGGAGGCTCCCATGATACCCACATATTCCCCCGCCGCCAGAGACAGGCTTACCCCGTCCAGGGCGCGGGTGGCCGCATCCCGGCGGCCGTAAATCTTGACCAGATCGGTCACTTGCAGCAAATCAGACATGCGATGATCCTCTCCTTTTGGCCGGACAGTTCCGGCTTGAACTGTATGAGAGGATAACATACAGTTTGTGCAAATCCTTGAAAGGTTTTCTTAGGTTTCTCTTAAGAAGTTTGGAAGATTTTTTATAGCAGGAATAGAGCGGCATACCAGGCCGCAGAAGCGGCCGCCGCTCCTGCCGCCCCCCAGATGGGACCCCGGAACCGGTCCAGCCGCTCCAGCTTCCGGTTCCAGGCCCGTCCGCTCTTCAAATAGCCGTCGGCGGCCTGGCGGGCCTGACGGATTACCTGGTCGGCGCTGACCCCTTCCCGGGCCAGAGCCTCCTCTTTCACGATAAAGATTGCCTCCTCAAAGAGCTTGGGGTCGGGGGACTTGACCAAAATCACCTGGCGGGTGATTCCCTTTACCATCTCCATCACATCCTTTCCCGGGGCGCGGCCCCTTTGATTCCCGGTTAGTGTGTCCCATTTCCTGGGGGGATATTCCAGTCCCCGCCGCGCATGAGTCCCCCATCCCGGCGCATACACTGACACCGGAAAGGGGGAGTTTTCTTGACCCAGCAGCAGCGTCTAAGCCTGACCGGAGATTTTTTTGTCCTGTACTGCACCAATGTGGCCCTGATTCTCCTGTGCCAGTGTCTGCGGGGCCTAGCTTAACAACAGATCCAGGTCCTCCACCCCCAGACCGGGCTGGAGGGCCAGGTTGATCCCGTAGGCGATGACCTTGGAGAGGTCGCCCACCTGGCTGTCGATGTCCTTGGGAGTGACCAGCAGCTCGCCCCCCCGGCCCAGGGGGGGCAGGTCGTCCCGACCCAGCAGGTCGGCGGCCAGAGTGGCCCCGTAGACCACCGTGGGCACCCCCACCGCCAGCACCGGCACCCCCAGGGTCTTCTCATCCAGGGCAAAGCGGTGGTTGCCCACCCCGGAGCCGGGGACGATGCCGGTGTCAGAGATCTGCACCGTGCGGCACAGCCGCTCCAGGGACCGGGAGGCCAGGGCGTCCACCGCAATGACCCAGGCGGGTTTCAAACTGCGGCACACCGCCTGCACCAGCTCCCCGCTCTCCATCCCCGTGGTGCCCAGCACCCCGGCGGCCAGGGAGGCCACAGGCCGAAACGAGCCAAAGTGCTCCGGCACCCCCTCCACCAGGTGACGGGTGACCAGGGTGTACTCGTGGACCTTGGGCCCGATGGCGTCGGGGGTGATGGCCCGGTTCCCCAGCCCTACCACCAGGGCGCCGCCCTTCTCCCCCTCCGGTCCCATCAGCTCCCGCAGCACCCCGGCCACCGCCCGTGCACCCCGGCCAAAGGCGTCCTCCTCCCGGCGCTGCAGGCCGTCCATGGTCAGCGTCACATAGGTGCCCGCCGGTTTGCCCAGAGCCTGCTCCCCCCGCTCATCCAGGATGTGCACGGTCTCTGAGAGGAAGCCCTCCCGCTCCCCGGTCCGGGCCTCCACGCCCTCCAGCTGGCTGGTCTCCCCCGCCCGCTCCTGCCACAGTTCCCGGGCCTCCAGAGCCAGGTCGGTACGCCGCTGCTCCATGTTCCCCACTCCTTTTCCTTCCATATCTTGTGGTCTTGCCACATTTCTCTGCTAGCATTTGCGGCAGCGGAAATTTTATCCGATTTTCTGATTCTTTTTGAAAAAAAGTGTTGCATTTTCCGCCGCGATATGCTACAATACATATCCGCACAGGATTATTGTGCTAATTTTAACGATTAAAAATCGGAGGAGGTGTTTGGTTTGCCGAATATCAAGTCTGCCAAGAAGCGTGTGCTGGTTTCCCAGACCAAGGCCATGCAGAACAAGGCCGCGAAGTCCGCGCTGAAGACCGACATCAAGAAGTTTGAGGCCGCGGTGGCGGAAGGCAACCGCAGCGAGGCCGATGTTGCTTACAAGGTGGCTGTGAAGGCGGTGGACAAGGCTGCTGCTAAGGGGCTGCTGCACAAGAACAACGCTGCCAACAAGAAGAGCAGCATGACCATCAAGCTGAACAAGCTGGCCTAATTTTCTGCAAGAAGAAAGCCGTCTGCATCGCAGGCGGCTTTTTGCGTTTTTCTCGACCCCTTCCCCCTGGTTTTATCCCGCCCTTCTGCTATGCTGGGAGTATTGATTTGAGAGGAGGCCGACCCCATGTGGCGCGCACTGCTGGATAAAAAGCCGGTGGCCTTTGCCCTGGACTTAAAAGAAACCTACGACCGGGTGGGCGTGGCCCGGGCGGCGGCAGCCCTGTCCTATTTTCTCATCCTGACCCTGTTTCCCCTGCTCATGTGCGTCAACTTCTTCATCGGCCTGCTCCCCCTGGAGCCGGAGGACGTGTTTTTTGCCCTGGAGCCCCTGCTGCCCCAGGAGAGTCTGAACATTATTTTGGACTACCTCACCTACGTCTCCTCCATCCCCCAGAATCAGTCCACCCCCCTGCTGCTGGCCAGCCTGTTTACCATTCTGCTCTCCGCCTCTGCCGCCCTGCGCACCCTGTTTCAGACCATGGACGAGCTCTACGAGGTCCCCCGTGACAACAGCATCAAGCGCCTGGTCCTCAGCGTGGTGCTCTCCCTGCTGTTCCTGCTGACCCTGTACCTGTCCATTATCGTGGTCTTTACCGGCGACTGGTTCTTCCAGGCTCTGGAGCGGACTCTGCCCCAAAAAATTTTGGAGCTTATCCCGCTGCACATGCTAGCCTCTTTTTGGACCCAGCTGCGCTATGTGCTGCTCTTTTGCTTTGTGCTGCTGCTGGTGCTGGCGGTGTACCGTCTGGGCACCCCCCGCGCCCTGCACGTCAAGGGCACCATCCGCCTCACCGCTCTGCTCTCCGCCCTGGCTATGGTGGCCTGCTCGGTGCTCTTCTCCTGGTTTATCGACATGTCCTCCCGCTACTCCCTGGTGTACGGCTCTTTGGCCTCCCTTATTATCCTGCTGGTGTGGCTCTACTTCTGCGGCAACATCCTGGTGATCGGCGCGGTGGTGGGCCGGGTGTGGATCCGGGGCCGCTGGCGCGGGGATCCCATATAACAAACCATACTGCGGCTCGTCAAAAGGTTGTTTTTGGCGGGCCGCTTGCTCTTTCCTTCTTCCAGTTTTTGTGCTAAACTGAAAAACAACAATTCTTTACCACTTTACTCCCAGAAAGGCGGGACGTCTATGCACGAAAAATTGATCCGCCAGCTCTCCAGCCAGGTGGCCGACGCCCTGGCAGAACAGGAGCTGGCCTGCGCCCCAAACCGCCGCGCCGCTCTGGCCCTGCTGAAGACCCCCGGCTGGGCCGAGGAGCTGGACCAGCTGCTTCCCATCCGCACCCGCCTGGAGTGTGATCAGGTGCTCCAGGTGTGCGCCCCCATCCTGGCCAAACTCTCCCCGGTGCCCGAGGACGGCTGGCTGTCCTTCTGCTACCGGTATATCCGCGCCTGTCTGTACCCTCAGGGCAACTTCGCCCCCGACGCCCAGGAACATGTGGAGGGCGCCCGGTTCTATCTGACTGTCCTCCAGATTCTGCTGGACTACGAGCGGCAGGTGCTCCCCTTTGACCCCCTCATGGACTTTCAGTTCCTCACCCCCGAGGAGTATACCCCCTGCGACTGCGGCCGGGAGTATGCCAAGCTCCTGGAGTGCTACCGGAAGGAGTACGTCTATGAGCTCATGCGCTTAGGTCTGGAGGTCACCCCCTTCAAGACGCTGGGCCACATCGCCGGGGTCCACTACATCGCCATGGCGGTGGCCCGGGGATTGAAGCAGGCCGGGGTGGACATCGATCTGGCCCTCATTTCCGGCTCTGCCGCTGCCCACGACATCGGCAAGTTCGGCTGCCGACCGGGAGAGCGGGTGCCCCACCTGCACTACTACTACACCGACCAGTGGCTGCTGGAGCGCCACTTGGACAACATCAGCCATATCGCCTCCAACCACTCCACCTGGGATCTGGAGCTGGAGTCCCTGTCGGTGGAGTCTCTGTGTCTTATCTACGCCGACTTCCGCTCCAAGCAGAGCCGGGATGCCGACGGCAACGAAATTACCGTCCTCTACCCCCTGGACGAGTCCTTCCAGGTCATCCTCTCCAAGCTGGAGAACGTGGACCCCTCCAAGCGGCGGCGGTATGAGTTTGTCTACGGCAAGCTCCACGATTTTGAGGACTACATGCGCGCCCTGGGTGTGGACGTGGACCTCACCGGCCAGCCCCAGCAGCCCCGTCCCCACAAGGACCCCTCCCTCATGGGCCCGGGAGAAACGGTGGAGGGTCTGACCCTGCTGTCGGTGGGTCACAGCCTGCGCCTGATGCACATGCTCTCCAACGAGCGCAAGTTCGGCAACATCATTGAGGCCGCCCGCTCCACCAAGGACTGGAAGCAGCTGCGGGCCTACCTCAACGTGTTCCAGGAGTACTTCACCTACCTGTCGGTGCGCCAGAAAACCCAGGCGCTCTCCTTCCTCTACGAGCTGCTGGTCCACCGCGAGGGCGATATCCGCCGTCAAGCCGGCTCTCTCATCGGTCTGATCATCGCCCGTTTCCACCTGGTTTACCGCAAGGAAGTCCCGGCGGACGAGGAGAACGACCCCGCCGAGGAGGTCCCCTTCACCCTTTGGGAGCAGTACCTGGACATGCTCATCTACCCCGACCACAAGACCACCCAGCAGCAGCGTCACCACATCGGCTACACCCTGAAGCTGGTGCTGGAATCCCTGCTGAAGTACGCCCGCCTCGGGGACGTGCCCCGGTTTGTGGGCGCCTTCCTGCGCTACTTCCACGACCCCCAGGAGAAGGACGCCGACACCGCCTTCACCCTGCTGGACGCGGCCTGGTATCTCCCCTCCAAGTACTATAACGACGAGGTGCGCCAGCTGCTTATCAACTTTGCGGCCTACTGGGTGGGGCAGAACGACCTGCGCCTCACCGTGGCCTCCCTCATGTTCCTGCGGGAAGCCGCCCGCAATCTCTCCCGCAGCAACCCCCAGATGGAGCAGATCGTCTCCATCGCCAACGGGGTCACCCAGAAAAGTCTGGCTGTCACCTTCCTGCAGTACCGCATTCTCCAGCGGGCCGGCAAGGACACCTCCGCCCACAAGCGGGCGCTCTACGACCAGGACATCACCAGCGAGGTCTTTTTGGACAACCTGAAGACCGCCACCCCCTGGGTGGTCAAGGTGGTGGGCGTGGAGCTGCTGCGGGACCAGGTGGAACACGGCCTCCAGGAGCACATGCTCCACATCTGCACCCACTACTCCAACCTCATCAAGGTCTCCGAGCGGGTGGTGGTGCGCTGCAACGCCGGCGACGCTCTGGTGCATATCCTGCCCATGCTCCGCCGGGACCAGCGCAACGAGGTAGTCGTGGAGCTGGGCAAGGGCCTGGAGATGGGACAGTACGAGATTTCCAAGTACATCCCCGAGTATCTGGGCCAGGCCGCCCTGTACCTCTACCCCAGCGAGCTGGACGAGCAGGTGCTGTGGCTCAAGACCCTGCTGGGCTCCCCCAACGACTCCGCCGTCTCCGGCGCGCTGAACACCATCGGGGTGCTGCTCCAGCACTACCCCGCCTACCGGGGCCGCTTTGTGGAGTCGGCCCAGAACTATGAGGCCCGCCGCCAGGAGCTGCTGGGTCTCTTGCTCCAGGGACTGGCCCACTACCGTCCTCCGGTGCGCCAGGAGGCTCTGCTGGTTACCGGCAAGCTGCTCTTTGAGAGCAATGTCCTCTCCATGGACGATAAGGCCCATCTGTTCTCCCTGAGCTACCGCAAACTCCTCTTCCTCATCCAGGAGGCTCCGGTGCAGGACGACGACATGACCTTCTTCTACCGCGCCGCCGCCCTGGCCCACATCAACCGCTTCATCGCCCTGTGGCGGCTGGACCACGGCCCCTTCTCCTTCACGGTACCAAAGAAGGTGGCCTTCTTCCCCGGCACCTTTGACCCCTTCACCCTGTCCCATAAGGGCATTGTCCACGCCATCCGGGACCTGGGCTTTGAGGTCTATCTGGCGGTGGACGAGTTCTCCTGGTCCAAAAAGGCCCAGCCCCACCTCATCCGCCGGCAGATCGTCAACCTGTCGGTGGCAGGGGACTTCCACGTCCACCTCTTCCCCGACGACATCCCGGTGAACATCGCCAACCCCGCCGACCTCAAGCGGCTGCGCAACCTCTTCCCCGACCAGGAGGTCTATCTGGTGGTGGGCAGCGACGTGGTGGGCAACGCCTCCTGTTTCCAGGCCGCCCCCCGTCCCTGGTCCATCCACTCCATGAATCTCATTATCTTCCGCCGGGCTGGCCAGCCCCCCCTGCCCAGCACCGAGCAGCTGAATCTCAAGGGAGATGTCATCCAGCTTCAGCTGCCTCCCCATCTGGAGGACATCAGTTCCACCCGTATCCGGGAAAATGTGGACCTGAACCGGGACATCTCCAACCTCATCGACCCGGTCATCCAGGACTTTATCTATCAAAACGGCCTCTACCTCCGGGACAGCCAAAATAAGCCGGTGCTGGGTTCCGGCGATCTGACCTTCCAGTGGGTGGATGAGCCGGACGAGCTGCTCATCCAGGAGCTCACCGCCGGCAGGCCCGACCGGGACGCCCTGCGGGAGGGAATTCTCCGCGGCCGGGACCGTCTGGTCCTGCTGCGCTCCAGCACCCAGAACCAACTGCTGGGCTTCCTCAGCTTCCGGTACCTGTCGGCCTCCCAGCTCTTTGGAGCTCTGCGGGATACCGAGCTGGCCAACCGCATCCGTCTGCGCTCGGCGGGCACCACGCTGATCATCACCTCTGCCATGGCCGACACCTCCGATCCCCTGAAGGATTACCTCCAGCTTCTCTTCACCGAGGTGCTGGCCAAGGCGCTGGCCGACGACTGCATTTACGGCGTCTATCGCCCCTGCGGCGCTCTGCCTGACCCGATCCTGGAGGACACCCTGGCCCGCCAGGGCTTCCTGCGCCGGGAAGGAGACACCCCCATCTGGGAGGTGGACATGAGCGCTCCCACCGTGCTTATCCAGAACCTGGAGACCACCATTCAAGACCCCCTCAACCGCAACCCCAAGGTGCTCTCCGCCATCCAGCGTGGACACCGGCGGCTGCAGATGGCCCTGACCAAGCTCTACCCCCGGTTCCTGGTGCTCACCTTGTCCTCGGATATTATCCACCAACGGCTGCTGGAGATGATCACCACCTACAACGAGGTGCCCTCTGTCCCCACCACCCCCCGGAAATTGGGGAAAAATATGTGCGTTCCCTACGGAAAAATGCTCCGCGGCAAGATCGTACCCAATACCGTCACCAAAACAATCCACACCGACAAGGTATTTACCCCCGATCTCAGCCAGAGCACCATGGAGGCCTTCCCCCATTACGCCCCCATCCCCTGTCAGATCCGCACCATCAAGTCCTTCAACCGGCCGGTCATTCTGGTGGACGACATCATGCATCCCGGCTTCCGCATCAAGGCACTGGACCCCATCCTCCGCAAGGAGGAGGTAGACATCCGCATGGTGCTGGTGGGTCTGCTCTCCGGCCACGGCCGTGACTTGATGGACGCTCAGGGCCGCCCGGTAGACAGCGTGTACTACCTTCCCCGGCTGCGGGAATGGTTTGTGGAGTCCACCCTGTACCCCTTCATCGGCGGCAACACGGTGCGCCGTCCCACCTCCCCGGTGCCCGGCATGCTCCCCGGCATCAACCACATCCTGCCCTACGCCTCCCCCACCTTCCGCAGCGAGTACAGTGAGGACGCCGTGTTTGAGCTGTCCCGCTGCTGCCTGGAGTCGGCCCGGGACGTGATTTCCACCCTGGAGCAGGAGTACCGCATCCTCTATGGGCGCAACCTGACCCTCAACCGCCTGCCGGAGGCTATTATCCTGCCTCTGTGTCCTGACAAGGGCACCTGTCTCCACTATGACCCCAATTTGGCTGCGTCGGTGTATCTGGAGAACGATTTGGAGCAACTGCTGCGCACGCATTAAAACGTGTTCTTTCCAGCGATGGAAAGAACCAAAGATCGCCGGGGGACGCCTTCGGTGCGCACACTGCCTGCGGCGGTGCGCACAGGCGGCTTGTCCCTACCCCCTCTGGCCCTTCGGGCCATCTCCCCCTGACAGGGGGAGTCGGCCCCCGGTCCCCCTATTACGGGGGCGGGCCACTTTGGTTTGTTCGTAATTTCCGGCGGGCAAAATCAAGATCTGTTTCCCGTCTACTCCCGGGCCTTAGGCCCTTTTGCCATCAAAATTTGTGGGCTATTTGATTCTATTGCACGCCGCCTACTGCCTGCCTACCTGTTCGGTGCAGCGTAGTCCCGTGAACGGACCAGCTGCCACGGTTATGCCAGGGCAGGCGGTGTAATTCCAAGGCACATTTTCATCAAATTTTGCACACACAGGCCCCAGTGGGCCGAGGCAAGCAGTACCACAGATCTTGTCTTAAGGCCGCCGGGAGGGCTCTGCTATTCTAACAGTAGGGCGTCCCCCGTAACTGGGGGTCCGGGGGTAAGAGACTATGAACACCTGCCTTTGGCGAGGTGTTCATCGGAACGCAACCCCCGGGGCATTTTTGGTTCCTTTTTGGGCAAACAAAAAGGAACCCGCCCCGCAGGGCGGAACTCCCCCTCAAAATTCACAACTAGGAGTAATACTATGTTTTATTATTACGAAAAGGATGGGAAAATCCTGGCCTCTAACCGCTCCGACCTGCCCTACACCCCCGGCACACCCCGCGCCGGAGAGCCCATCTACTACCTGGTGGAGGGCGACCCCATCCTGGGCCGCGGCTCCTTTAAGGTGAACGCTCCCGGCCAGCTTCTGGCCCCCCACAGCCTGGAGGTGCTGGACGCAAGCCGCCTGCCCCAGCTGGAGCTGGACGAGGCTCTCTCCGCCGCTCTGGAGGCAGGACAGCTCACCGCCGTGAACACCGGGCGGATGGGCTGGGAGTCCATACTCACCGCCGCTCCCAACACGGGCAAAAAGCGGGTCCACATCCTGGCCATCGGCGACGTGGGCTCCACCCTACTCACCGGTTTGAAGCTGCTGGGCGGAGACGTGATTTCCACCATCGGCATCTGCGATCTGTCCGACCAGATCACCGCCCGGTGGGAGTTTGAGATGGGGCAAATTAACCTCCCCTGGGACTACAACGCTTTCCCCGACGTGGAGGTGGTGAAGCCCGAAAACCTCTTCGACTGCGACGTATTTGTCTTTGTGGCCTCCAAGGGGATCCCGCCGGTAGGCTCCCAGGTGAAGGACGTGCGCATGGCCCAGTTTGAGAATAACGCCGCCATCGTGAAGACCTACGCCCGCATGGCCCGGAAGGCCAACTTCCAGGGTCTGTGGTGCGCCGTGTCCGACCCGGTGGACCCTTTGGCCAAGACCGCCTATCTGGAGAGCAACAAGGACGAGGATGGCAACTGGGACGGCAAGGGCCTGCGGCCTGAGCAGGTCCAGGGCTACGGCCTTGGCGTCATGAACGCCCGGGCGGCCTACTTTGCCAAGAAGGACGAGAAGCTCGCCTCCTTCCTCACCGAGGGCCGCTCCTTCGGCCCCCACGGCACCGGCCTGTTTATCGCCAACTCCATTGAGAACTACAACGAGGAAATTTCCCAGGAGCTGACCCACAAGACGGTCACCGCCAACCTGGTCATGCGGGAGATCGGCTTTAAGCCCTATGTGGCTCCTGCCCTGTCCTCCGGCGCCCTGTCCATCCTGCTCACCCTGCGGGGAGAGTGGCACTGCGGCTCCGTCTTCCTGGACGGCATTTTCATGGGCTGCAAGAACCGCTACACCCCCGCCGGCGTGGAGACCGAGCTGCTGCCCCACATTCCCGATCCCCTGTTTGCCCATATTCAGGAGGCTGCCGACCATTTGAAAACCATCCTGTGACCTGAGTTTCATATTGAAAAAGGAGGTACCTGATGTATTTCCCCGAAGATATGACCTTTCAGTACTTCTTCTTCGATACCTATCCTGGGTATTTCCTGCAGGCCCTTCCCATTGCCCTCATCGCCGGAGTTGTCTTTTTCCTTGTCAAGACCAGGCAGACCGGCGGCCGCTTTCTTGGCCGGACCCTGCTTTCCACACTGTTTGTCTGTTATATCACCGGGCTGCTGTGCCTCACGCTGTTTTTTGATGTGATGGGCTGTATGTACTACTTCCTTTTCTACCATCAGCCCAGCGGCAGGCACATCCAGTGGTTTGCCTGGGTATTTAATTTCGCCCCCACCTTCGGGTTCGACGCGGAGCAGATCGGAAACTTTCTGATGTTTTTGCCCTTTGGAATCCTCTATCCCCTGTTTCGCCGCCGCAGCTCCTGGCTGCGGACCGCTGCTGCGGGGCTCCTCACCTGCCTGGGAATCGAATTGCTCCAGCCCGTGTTCGGCCGCAACTTTGACATCAACGACATCATTTTAAACGGGCTTGCCGTCCTGATCTCCACCGCTGTATTTTATGGTTTCAAGGCGGCACTGCCTGGGAGGAGAGAATAGCGCCATGTCCCTCACTTTGATCCACCCAAATCCCAACGACCCAGAACAACAGACCCGCCTGGACCGGGTACTGGACCGTGCTCTGGCAGGCCGGGAGGTCCGGCTTATCCGCCGCTCCGAGGACCTCTCTCAGCTCCAGGGGGAGCGTATCCTGTTTGCCCTGTCGCTGGACGAGGCCGGACAGAATTTTGAGTATTACCGGATGCTCGCCCGGCTGCGCCGGGAGCCGGAACTGCTGGAGGGCTGCACCGGCGGCCTTGTTGTGGACGGCCCCGGAGAGCTCTACACCAAGTCCACGGCGGCAGAGCTGGCTCTGGCCATGAACCGTGCCGGGTGCGCCCTGCTGGGCCGCCCCCTGGTGGAGGCCACCGGCTCCCTGGCCAACTTCCGCATCCAGGCCAAAAATCTGGGCACCGACCTGGCCGGAGCCTATGAGGCCGCGGTAGCGGACACCGCCCAGCGGCTGGAGCATGAGGTCTTTGCCCGCCACGTTCGGCCCAAGCTGCTGGTGCTCCACGCCTCCAGCCACCACACCTCCAACACCATGGCCCTGTGGAGCGCCCTGCACCAGCGCCTGGGGGACAACTGGGACGTCACGGAGATCGGTCTGCGCAACGGCACCCTGTCCGACTGCGCCGGCTGCCCCTATACCATGTGTCTCCACTTCGGCGAGCGGGGCGGCTGCTTCTACGGCGGCGTGATGCAGGAGGAGGTCTACCCTGCCGTGCGCTCTGCCGATGCGCTGCTCCTTCTGTGCCCCAACTATAATGACGCTCTCTCCGCCAACCTCACCGCCTGCATTAACCGCCTCACCGCCCTCTTCCGGCAGACCCGCTTTTATCACAAGGCGGTCTTTGCCCTGGTGGTGTCGGGCTACTCAGGCTGTGACACTGTGGCCCGGCAGGTCATCTCCGCCATGAACATGAACAAATCCTTCTACCTGCCTCCCCGCTTCGCCCTCATGGCCACCGCCAACGATCCCGGCGAGGCTATGGCTGCCCCGGATATCAACCAGCGGCTGGATCAATTTGCAGAAACTATGCGCCGAACTTTGGTGCAGGAATAAGTACAACAAAAGGACCTCTATCCCACAGGGATAGAGGTCCTTTTGTCAAAGCTGGTCGGGCAGCAGGGTGACCGGGTCCAGGGCGGCACCCTCCTTGGTCATCTCCAGGTGCAGGTGGGGCTCCATGGCGCTCTCGGCAATGGCGGTATCGCCCACCGCGCCGATCTCCGCGCCGGTATCCACCGTGTCACCCACCGCCACCAGGGGGTCGGCGGCCAGGTTGGAGTAGGTGCTGATCACCCCGTCCGGGTGCTCGATCACCACGGTGACTCCCATCATGGGGTCCTCATACACCTCGCTCACCGTACCCTCTCCGGCGGCCCAGACCTTGCGTCCCACCTCTGCAGCGATATCTACCCCCGCATGGGTGCGCCAGTCTCCCATGGTCTGGTCATAGGATAGGGTCTCCACGGCAAAGCCCCGTAGCAGTTCTCCCTTCACCGGCCAGGTGTACACCACGTCCCGGGTGGTCTGGTCCTGGGCCTGGGTCTGAGGCAGAGCCTCGGGATCGTCTTTTTCCTCCTGGACGGCGGACTGCTTTTCCGGAGTCTTTTCCGCAGGCGTCTCCGCCTTGGGCGGCGTCTGGGCGCTGCTGTCAGGCAGTACCACGGTGGGGTTGCCGGTTACGGCCTGATCGTCGATTTCGCCGCCCCCGCTGACGGAGCGGATCAAATAATAGCCCGAAATTCCCATTGCGGCCACGCACAGGAAAAGGACGATGTAAAATCCTTTCCCCAGCAGAAAGTCCCCCAGCTTTTTCCATCGATTTTGGTTCAAGGAAACCACCTCCGAAGCCTATTGTGGACAGACTTATCCCAGCATATACCTGGGGGACAAAACTTTTTCTTCCATAGACGACGGGCCGGAAGCTGTGGTATACTTTCCAAAACGAATCCCAACACAGAAGAAAGGGTTTTATCATGTATCGAAGCATTACACTGCCCAATGGCGCCCGTATTCTCACCCAGCGCATCCCCGGTGTGCGCTCCGCCGCCCTGGGCTTTTTTGTGGGAGCTGGCTCTCGCCACGAGCTGGCCTCGGAGAACGGCGCCGCCCACTTTATTGAGCATATGTCCTTTAAGGGCACCGCCACCCGCTCCGCCGGAGACCTGGCCCGGGAGATGGACGCCATCGGCGGCCAGGTGAACGCCTACACCACCAAGGAGCACACCTGCTACTATGCCCGCTGTCTGGACAGCCACCTGGACCGGGCAGTGGATCTGCTGTGCGACATGCTCTTTGCCTCCCGCTTTGACCAGCGGGACGTGGAGGTGGAGCGGGGCGTCATTCTGGAGGAGATCGGCATGTACGAGGACACCCCCGAGGACCTGTGTGCCGAGCGGCTGTCCATGGCGGTGTACAAAGGCGACTCCCTGGGCCGGCCCATTCTGGGCCGGGCCTCCACCCTGGAGAAGATGACGGGCGAGTGGCTGCGCCAGTGGCAACAGGAGCACTACCGTCCCCAGGCCATGGTGGTCTCTCTGGCGGGCAGCTTCACCCAGCAGCATGTGGACGCTCTTGTGGAGCGTCTGTCCGCCCTGCCCGAGGGTCCCATCTCTCCCGGCCGTCAGGCCTACTACCGCAGCGCCGTCACCGTGCGGAAAAAGGCCATTGAGCAAAACCATCTCATTCTGGCCTTTCCCGGCCTGTCCTACCTGGACGAGCGGCGCTATCCGCTGCTGCTGCTCAACTCCATTTTAGGCGGCGGCTGCTCCTCCCGTCTGTTCCAGCAGCTGCGGGAGCAGCGGGGCTTGTGTTACTCCGTGTACTCCTACGTCTCCGACCACGCCGACACCGGCTTTCTGGGTATCTACACCGGCCTGAGCCGGGAGCAGGAGGAGCCCGCCCTGGAGACGGTGCGTGCCATTGTCTCCCAGCTGGCGGACCAAGGTCCCTCCCAGGAGGAGCTGGACCGCGCCCGGGAACAGGCCAAGGCCAACATCCTCATGGGGCTGGAGTCGGTCCAGGCCCGGATGAGCCACCTGGGCAGCTCCATGCTGCTCTATGGCCGGGTGCGGGAGCCGGAGGAGCTGCTGGCGGCCTACGACCAGGTCACCCGGGAGGATCTGCGCACTCTCAGCCAGGAGATCTTCACCTTCCCCCGGGCCTCCCTCTCCGCAGTGGGCCGGGTGCGCTCCGGCGAAGAGTACGCCAACTGGCTGGAACACGGCACCTTTTAACCAATCATATGCAAAACAAGGCCGCCCAGATGGGCGGCCTTGTTCGTTATAAGCGGTCTCCGGCGGTCAGGCGGCCCTGGATGAGGCGGCTGACTGTCTGAGCCAGGAAGGACACGCCGGGCAGGCGCACCACCTCCCGGCCGTAGATCTGCCGGGCGGCGGGCAGCTCCCGCTCCCCACCGGTGAAGATGCACACCACCTCCACCCCCTTCTTCCGCAGAGCCGCCGCCTCCTGGGCGGCATCCTTTACCCCCAGCACCCCGCTGTAATCCCGGTTTCCGTGGAGCAGGCTGTTGCTGGGGATTTTTTGGTCGTCATTGGGGCTGGCGTCGGAGAGGACGATGAGCAGCCGCCGGCCTTCCTCCTTGTTCCGGTCCAACAGCCAGCCCATGGCCCGCAGGGCCAGGCCGTCCCGGTTCCATCCGGCAGCGGCGTAGTCAAAGATCTTCTCGTCCGTTCCCTTATCCTGGTAGTCCCGGTAGACACGCAGCACCGTGCAGCCGCTGACGCTGCAAAAGGAGCTCACCCGCACCGGGATCTGGCACCGGCCCAGGCTGGCGGCGATGAGGTAGGCCTGGGCGGCCAGCTTCTCCTGCTGGCCGTTCTGGGAGGCCGAGCCGTCCAGCAGCAAGTCCACCCACAGTTCCCCCGGCTCTCGGGTCTGGCGGCGGGCAAAGATCTGCTCCTCCCCCAGGGCCGCGCCCCGCCAGGCTGTCTGAGGCCGAAGGCGGCCCCACCGGCTGGAGCTGTCGTCCTCCTCCCGCTGGAGCAGGAGGGTATTCTCCAGCGCCTGGGACAGTCTGGCCATAGCCAGGCGGTATTGGCCCTTGTGTTCTTCAAAATAGGCGCGGTTTTTCTGCCGCTGGAGCTCAAACAGGGCCCGCTCCCGGGCACAGGCCCCCTTTACCGGGCGAGAGGTGGGGGCTCCCTTAGTAAAGTGGAGGCGGCAGTTCCGGTGGTCTCCGGTGCACAGCTCCTGCTCCGCCTGGGCCAGCTCTCCCGGGGAGAGCAGACTGGCCCCGAAGCACCCCTCCACATAGTCCCGAAGCACCCGCTCCCGGGTCTTGGTCTGCCAGAAGGGACTCAGCCGCTTTTTTCCCAGCAGGCCGCCTCCCTGGCCCTTGCTCTCTCCCGGGCCGCTGAGCCGCCTCAGGGCGTCTCCCCGGTTCCGGCCGGGCTGCCAGGCGGCAAAAAAGCTGCGGTCCACCCGGCTGCTGCCCAGCTGGTCCAACGTGCTGCGCCGGGGACGGCGGTACCACCGGTACAGCAGGTCCTCCACCCCCTGGCGCACCTGATCCCCGCTCCAGGTTTGAGGAAATTCCAGCTGGTCCAGCACAGCCTTCTCACGGGAGCTCTCCCGGTGGGGCTGATCCAAAGCCCGTGCCCACCAGCACCCCCGCAGACTCTCCCCCTCATTCCGGTCCTGGGGCGCGGGGAGCCGGGCCAAGGCCTGAGCGGCGTAGTCCCGGCGCAGCGCTTGGAGAGCAGGGCGCTCCTCCTGCCACCGCAGGGCGAGACAGCGCTCTAGTCCCATCCACAGCAAGTCGCTGTACAGCGCTCCCCGGGTGCTGCCCTCAAAGGAGCGCAGCAAGGGCTCCAGAGTCTCCTGCCACCCCTCTCGCTGGGCCAGGCCCACGATGGTATTGAGGTACACCGGCGCCTGTCCATCCGGCCCTATGGCCCGGTACCAGGGGTGCAGTTGGTAGTCCCCCGCTCCGTTCCACACCTGGTTGTCCGCCCGGCGCGCCTCCATCTCCCGGCGGTCCATCTCAGTCCTCCATCAGCTGGCCCCGGCCCGCTTCCCGGGGGATACGGGCGGCAATCACATCGGCGGCCAGCTGCCGCTCGTAGGGGTCAAAGGCCTTGTTCACCAGCCCCAGCTCCAGAGCCTGCCCGGCGGTGAGGCCATGCTCGATAAGCCGCAGAGCGGCCAGCAGTCCACGCAGATCCAGGGTGCGGGTGGAGATTTCCCCGCTCTGGCACTTGTCCCGCAGGTCCTGGAACAGGGCGGCAAACTGCCCCACCCACTTGCTTTTCAGGTGGGGAAAGGCCCGGTGCAGCAGCTTTTCCAGGTCCTCCTGGGCGATTACCGGCATATCCACCACCGCAAAGCGGGACACCAGGGCCTCGTTGAGCTCCCGGGTGCCGGCGTAGCCGTAGTTCATGGTGCCGATAAACCGGGCGGCATCGTCCAGAGGGACAGGGCGGTAGCCCGGCACGTCAAGGACCCGGCGGAAATCCAGGGCGGCGTGGAGCACGGCCAGGGCCTCATTTTTGGCCATATTTACCTCGTCCAGTACGCCAAATCCCCCCAGGCGGGCACACTGGCACACCGGTCCCTCCCGGAACACCACCTCGCCCTCCTTCAGGGTGTCTGCCCCGATGAGGGAAGCCGCGTCGATATTCACATACATAGACACGTTCCACACGGGGCGCCCAAAGGCGGCGGCCAGATTTTCCGCCAGCACGTTTTTTCCCGTGGCCTTTGGGCCGGAGAGGAGCAGGTTTTCCCCGCACAGCAGAGCGGTGGCCGCGGCCTGCCATACCTCCCGGCCGTAGTACAGCAGCTTGGGCCGGATCAGCCGTCCCTGTGCCTCCTGGGGCACCGGGTGCTCCGCCCGAAAGGCCCGAATGGCCTCCAGCAGCCCCCGGTCTATCCCCTCCTGTTCCAGTTCCTCAAAGAGCTCCATGCTCCTCGCCTCCTGATTTGCTCTTCGTGATCTCCCGCACATGGAGGACCGGCTCTTCCACCGTAAAGCGCACCTCCAGCCCTCCGAAGGCCATGCCGTACACCCGCTCCGGGTCGTGCTGATAGGTGGGGCGTGGGTCCTGGGCCAGCACGCCGATCAGCGCCTCCCGCAGTTCCTCCGGCACCTGAGCGAGCAGTTCCGGGGGGATATCCACCTCCAGGGTGGCCTCCTTGGGCGCGCTGGCAAAGCCTCCCACCGCCTGAGGACGGCAGTCGGCGTAGGGGATATAGGGCTTGATATCATAGATGGGACTGCCATCCATCAGATCGGCCCCGGTAACATGGATCACCGGCCCCTGGGGGGTGTGCAGCTCCACCCCTTCCAGCCCCACGCAGCTCAGCCCGATGGGATTGGGCCGGAACGGAGAGCGGGTGGCAAAGACCCCCATACGGGTATTGCCCCCCAGACGAGGCGGGCGCACCGTGGGCGACCAGTCCTTGCGCACCGCCTGGGAGAACTGCCAGATGAGCCACAGGTGGGAAAATCCCTCCAGCCCCCGCAGGGCATCGGGATTGCGGTACTCCGGCTCAAAGACAATGGTGGCTTTCAGCTCCTCCACCAGGCCGCTCTGCCGGGGGATACCAAATTTGGTGGGGAAGTCGCTGTGGATGCGGGCGATAATATGTAAGGCACTCTGTTCTGCCATGGTAAACTCCTTTTCTATTCACAGGCCGGGACGGTTTTCCCGCCCCGGCCCTTTTTATACGACGCAGGCTTTTATGCTCCCCATCGTCCAGCCAAACGAAAGACTTCATCGCTGACCATGAGCTCCCCGTCCCAGACGATCCCATGGACCACCGTCTCCTGCTCCTGGCCCTCTTGTTGGATATGGACCGGGAGCTGAATGACAGGTATGGCAAAGAAGTTTGTATCCGTTTTGGGAAAACTGAATGCCAGCCAATAGGCGTCCGGATGCTGCTCCTTGAATGCGTCAATATCTTCTATGGATGTCATATCATACAAATCATGTTTCTGGGCAGAAGACGTCTCCAGATACAGGGTTCCGCCTTCCAGCTCACAGCGCTCCCACGGCAGCATCTGCACCGTATCCATAGACAGGAAATTTTCCTCTCCTATGGTGATCTGCAGATCACTGCCCAGATCCTGTCCTCCCTTTCCCCGCCAGGCCAGGGAACTGGTAAAGCGATTGTGTAAGCCATCCACGGAGTAATCCTGTCCATCCACCGTCAGCTTCGTACCCGGCCGCAGAGAAGTTACGGAGGCGATATGACGTTCTCCATCCCAGCTCAGCCGAAATCCGGCATTGGAATATCCGATATTCCCGTTGATATTCACCCCAAATCGGTTGTCCAGATCGCTGCTGCACAGGCTGTCCAGGCAGATCGCCATATGGCCGCCGATATTAAACGCAGGGATGGGAACTCCATTTACTTCCACGGAAATATCCGTGGCATAAATAGAGCCCACCACAGTTCCGGAGGCCGCGGTTTCCTCGGGGGTATAGGAAGGGAGGATCTCCGGCAGGGCCTGGGTGGTAACGCTGACGCGGCCTCCGTTCACTCCGTCTCCCGGTGTCCATTCCACTAAAAAGCCATAGTCCGCCAGGTCCTGGAGAACCACCGCCGTCCGACCGCCGATGTTATAACTGGGCACTACCGCTCCATCCCACACCGCAGCGATATCGGTGGCATAGAGATTCCCGATTTTTGTTCCGGCGGGCACATCGGCAAATGATCCCGCTGCGGCAGCCGGTGCAGCCAGCCCCAGGCTCAGGGTCACGGTCAACACAAGCGCGGTCCATGCTTTCTTCATGTCAGGTTCTCCTTTCCGTTTTGTCCCGGAGCCTTCCGCCCCAGACATTTATACTGCTTTCATTGTACCGGGTCTCTCTTGGGATTGCAAGGACTACCAGGCGGCCATTCCCCACCGGTCGGACGCATGTTTGGACGCAGACACCAGGCCCAACGCCGTCTTCTCTGGTGCTGACAGATGCCCGCTGATGTGCTATTCTTTTAGTTAGATTTAAAGTTTTTGCGGTATGCTGAACATCATAGACGTCTTACCATCTGGAAGGAGGCGCGTAAAGATGCGCATTCTGCTTGCTGAGGATGAACGCTCCCTGTCCCGGGCGGTCATTGCCCTGCTGGAAAAAAACAATTACTCCGCCGATGCGGTTTATGACGGCCAGGAGGCCCTGGAGTACCTGGAGGCGGGAAACTACGACGCCCTCATCCTGGATCTGATGATGCCGAAAATGGATGGACTGACGGTGCTGCGCACCCTGCGGGAGCAGGGCAACCCCATTCCGGTGCTGATCCTCACCGCCAAATCCGAGGTGGACGACAAGGTGCTGGGGCTGGACACCGGCGCCAACGACTACCTCACCAAACCCTTCTCCACCCAGGAGCTCATGGCCCGCATCCGGGCCATGACCCGCAGCCAGACCGGAGGACAGGTTACCAGCCGCCTCACCTTCGGCAACATCACCCTGGATCAGGCCACCTTTGAGCTCTCCTCCCATGCGGGCAGCTTCCGCCTGGCCAACAAGGAGTTTCAGATGATGGAGATGCTGATGCGCAATCCCAGGCAGATCATCCCCACCGAGCGCTTTCTGGAGCGGATCTGGGGCTATGACAGCGAGGTAGAACTGAGCGTGGTGTGGGTGTACATCTCCTACCTGCGCAAAAAGCTCTCTGCCCTGCGCTCCAACATCCAGATCAAGGTCACCCGGAACGCAGGCTATTCTTTGGAGGGACCGGTATGATCAAAAAGCTGCGGGCCAAGCTCATTCTGGCCTGTATGTTCTCTCTGGCCGTGGTGCTGCTGGTCATTCTGGGCGGTGTCAATCTGATGAGCTATCAGAAAGTGGTCTCCGACGCCGACACCGTGCTGTCTCTGCTGGCGGCCAATGACGGCGCATTTCCCAAGCTTCGCGCTCCCCAGGAGGAAAAGGACGAGGGCTACTTTGCCCCCTTTGGCACACCGGGAGACAAACGGGATCTGTTCAACCAGCGGATCATGTCTCCCGAAACCCCCTACGAGTCCCGTTTCTTCTCCGTTTTGCTGGGGGAGGACGGTCAGGCGGTAGAGACGGATACAGGACAGATCGCCGCCGTGGACGCAGAGCAAGCCACCGACTACGCCCAAAAAGCAGCCGCGTCCGGAAAGACCTCCGGATTTTTGGATGACTACCGCTTTCTGGTCCAGAATGAGTCCGGAGGCATACGGGTCATTTTTCTGGACTGCGGCCGCAGTCTCTCCTCCTTCCGCACCACCCTGCTGGCCAGCGTATCTCTGGCTGTGCTAGGGCTGGCAGCGGTGCTGTTCTTGCTGCTGATTCTGTCCCGGCGCATTGTGCGCCCCATGGCAGAGAGCTATGAGAAGCAGCGCCAGTTCATTACCGACGCAGGCCACGAGCTGAAAACCCCCATGACCATCATCAGCGCAGACGCCGATCTGGCCGAGATGGAGTGCGGAGAAAACCAGTGGCTTACCGATATCCGCCGCCAGACCCAGCGTCTGACCGCCTTGACCAACGACCTCATCTACCTCTCCCGCATGGAGGAGGAGCAGCCTAAACTGCAGTATATCGACTTTCCCATCTCCGACGTGGTGGAGGAGATGGCCCAGTCCTTTGCCGCTCCCGCCCGCAGCCAGGACAAGGAGCTCCAGGTACAGGTGCAGCCCATGCTCTCCTTCCAGGGGGATGAAAAGGGGATCCGCCAGCTGGTCTCCATTCTGCTGGATAACGCCCTAAAATATTCTCCCCCCGGCGGACAGCTGGCGCTGCGCCTGGAAAAGCAGGGGCGCAATCTGCTGCTTACCGTATCCAACACCTGTGCTCAGCCCATGGAGCAGGACAAACTCCCCCATCTGTTTGACCGCTTCTACCGCACCGACCAGTCCCGCAACAGTCAAAGCGGCGGCTACGGCCTGGGGCTGTCCATTGCAAAGAGTATCGTCTCGGCCCACAAGGGCAAAATTCGGGCCGAGAGCCCCGACGGAACACAGCTGACAATACAGGTTACATTGGCCGCCGGATAAGGCGGCCAATTTTTTTGCTCTTTTTTAAGTTGGCTTAGGGTTAACAGGGTATTCTGGTTCCAGAATGATCCACCACCTTCGGTGCGGAACAGAAAGGAGACCCGCTATGTATCACGATCGCTTTGACGCCCCTCTTGACCAGGAGCAAGGCCATTCTTCTCTTCCCATCAAACATGACGCACTGGCTTCCCACAAAAACCAGCGCAGCAAGCTTCGCCGCCTCTCCGGCCGCGTGGCCTCCCTGCTGCTCAGCGGAGTTCTGCTGGGCGGCGCAGCTGCCGGCTCCTTCTATGGCGTAAACCAGCTTCTGCCCGACTCCTCCAATGGCCAGACGGTCTCGGCCCAGACTACGTCCGGGGTGCTCACCTCTCTGGGCAGCACCTCCGGCACATCCACACGCTACGGCATGGATGTCTCCGACGTGGCAGAGAGCGCCCTGCCCGGCGTAGTGGCCATCACCAACATCTCCGTGCAGGAGGTGCGCAGCTACTTTAACCGCTTTGGTCCCAATGGAGCTGGCCAGACCCAGATGGAGGAGACCACCAGCTGCGGCTCCGGCGTTATTTTCTCCATGGATGACACCTACCTCTATATTGTTACCAACCAGCACGTGGTGGACGGCGCCACCACCCTCTCGGTGAGCTTTGTGGACAACGCGGTCTGTGAGGCCCAGCTTTGCGGCACAGACGCGGATGTGGACATCGCCGTGCTTAAGGTAGCCCTGTCCAACCTGAGTGCGGATACCCTGTCTCAGATCACCGTCATCCCCATCGGCAACTCCGACGAGCTGGATGTAGGCGAGCAGGTAGTGGCCATCGGCAACGCTCTGGGCTACGGCCAGTCGGTCACCACCGGCATCGTCAGTGCCCTGGACCGTGCCCTCACCAGTGAGAACGGCACCACCTCCACTTATATCCAGACCGACGCCGCCATCAACCCGGGCAACAGCGGCGGCGCCCTACTCAATCTGGACGGCGAACTCATCGGCATCAACACCGCCAAGCTCTCCGACACCGACGTGGAGGGCATGGGCTATGCCATTCCCATCTCTGACGTGGTGGATTTGATCTCGGAGCTGATGACCCAGACTACCGACCTCTCCCAGACCTCCGCCACCCAGTCCTCTTACTACGGCGCTCCCTGGAACCGCGCCTGATCCGTCCGCGCCGGAAAACCGGACCGGCGCAGACTACCCCAGCACTTCCGGATCATGGATAAAAGGAGCCGGATGGAAAGAGTATCTTTCCATCCGGCTCCGATTTTGTTTTTTCCGCGCAAGGCGGCACAAAAGGCTCAGGCCTTTGTCTCCGGTTCTTGATTCCGGCTGCGGCACTCGGGGCACAGATACATCAGCTTCAGGTCGTAGGCCAGAATGGGCACATCCACCTGGGTCTGTAACCGCTGGGTCAAATCCCCCAAATCGATATCTACCAGTTTGCCGCAGCCCTGGCACACCAGGTGGTCATGCCGCTGGATGCGGTCATACCGGTCAGGCATCCCCTCGATGGACACCTTGCGGATCTGTCCCTCCTCCCACAGGCGGTTGAGGTTATTGTACACTGTGGCCAGGGCCACCTTGGGATAGACCTGCCGCAGGGCGTGAAAGACCTGCTCCGCTGTCATGTGGCTACGGGAGGTCTCGATCAGTTCCAGCATGGTTTTTGCGTATTTTGTCATGGTATCGTTCCCTTAATTAGAATCATTTTAATTCCAATTATATCC
>UMHJ01067763.1_pt1 | contig 41443 bp, 44 predicted proteins | sample 1965511 | NCBI WGS metagenome assembly UMHJ01 (sample SAMEA4836096, study PRJEB28245) | human gut metagenome | biome: gut microbiome; material: fecal sample | place: Denmark | collected 2008
GAACTCCGAGGAGAGGCCCCATGCATATTGGTTTTTGAGTCTGTAGACAGTTAGTCTCTTTGAGTCTTTAAAGACTTCCTTAACCGGTAAAAGCCCATTTTGAGTCTTATCCGATTGTCAATGCAGTTGGCCGACGCACCCTGCTGCAGCCTTCCAAGTTTTTAATTGCTTTGTTTATCTTGGAAAATAAGCCCTCTGCAGCCCTCAAGCACAGTGGTAGTGGTGGGACCACCGGGACTCGAACCCAGATCCGACCCTTAGGAGGGGCCAGTTCTATCCAGTTGAACTATGGTCCCACCGTGCTTGTTCTCTCTCCGGGGGCTGCCCGGAGAAGAATTCGGATTCTATCAGAGGCCGCAACAGGCCTGCTGACTTCTGCAGAATCATCCGGCGTGATGCAGTTTCTCTTTGGCAACCCGCAAAAGAAGATCTTTTGTGGACGAACCGAACGTAATGCGCAGCACCGTCGTACTGCCCGAACCAATCACTGCTTTAACGGTACCAGCCCCAAATACATCATGACGAACACGGTCGCCGGGTTTATATCCGCAATCGTCTTCAGCCCGGCGCTGCTGAGCGGCCGCCAGACTTGCGCCGGCGCCAGCAAAGCTGCGCCGCCCGCTCTCGGAAACAACCGCATCGCTTACGCGGTTAGAACCATACGAGCTGCCTGAACTGCGTCCTGAACTGTAACCGCTGTAACCCTGACCGGACCGACCGTAGCCGCCGGAATAGCCCGATGAGCTGCCTCCCCAGCGAGCCCCGCTCCCATAGGAATCGTCGCGGTCGCGTCCGTAGAAATGGCCGCCCTGCCGATCTGAATCATCATCCTCATCGTCATCAAAGAGCGGCTCCATCTGCACAAGTTCTGCTGGAATTTCTTTAACGAAGGATGAAAGCGGATTATTGAAGATTGTGCCGTAAGTTCGACGAACCTTGCAGTGCGTGAAGACGAGTCGCTCCTTAGCACGGGTAATAGCCACGTACATCAAGCGCCGCTCTTCCTCAAGCCCTCCTTGACCGCCTTCGGAAACGGTTTTCACCGCAGAAAAATGCGGAAAGATACCTTCCTCGGCACCAACAATAAATACCCAGGGGAATTCGAGCCCTTTGGCGGAATGCACGGTCATCAGCTGCACTGCATTGACATTCTGGCCTTCGCTCTTGTCGCCCGCTTCAAGCGTAGCCTGCGTGAGAAACCCCTCCATCGGCGTCGGAACCTCATCATTAGCAGGCGAGAAAGCCAAAAGATCTTCCGGCAGTCTTTCGTTTTTGAACCACCCTTCAGCGGCTGTGATCACTTCCTTCATGTTCTCAAGGCGATCCGGGCCATCCTTATCTTTTTCGTAGCAGGCCTCGAGCCCGGAAGCCTTAATGACATGTGCCACCGCATCCGGAAGCGTCATATTCTGAGCTGTCTCACGCAGCGTGAAGATCAGGTCGCGAAAGGCTGCCAGGCGCCCCGACAGCTGGTCGCCCATTTGAATCAGTGTGGCCCAAAGGCTCTGACCACTTGCACGGGCTGACTCCTGGAGCGTCTCAATGGTTTTCGCTCCGATGCCGCGCGTCGGAAAATTAACCACACGCAGAAAACTGGTGTCATCCCACGGATTGGTAATCATCCTGAGATACCCCAGCAGATTTTTGACTTCCGCGCGTTCAAAGAACCGAAGGCCGCCATAAATGCGATAAGGCACGCCTCGGGCCGTCAGTTCGGCTTCAAGTGCCCGTGACTGAGCGTTCGTTCGATAAAGAATCGCAAACTGACGCCAAGACGCATCGCCTCCTGTAAGGCGCTGAGCCCGACGAATCGAATCCACCACCCAAGCGGCTTCATCCATCTCGCTCTCGAGCTCCTTCACCAAAATCTTTGCGCCTTGACTGCCGCTTGTCCAAAGGTTTTTGCCCAACCGTCCGTCATTATTGGCAATCAGAGCATTGGCGGCATCCAGAACCGTCTTTGTCGAGCGATAGTTCTGTTCAAGTTTGATGGGTTTGTCAACATGAAAGTCCTTGAGAAAGTCCGCCATGTTGCCGATGTTGGCGCCGCGGAAAGCGTAAATGGACTGATCGTCATCACCAACCGCGAAAACCGCATTCAAAGACGTACCGTTTGGCCCAAGCTTCTCACCGGCCAAGATTTTGAGCCAGCGGTACTGCAAAACGTTGGTATCTTGAAACTCGTCGACGAGAATATGACGGAAGCGCTTTTGATAGTGCGCGCGAACAAGGTCATTGCGGGTGAGCAGCTCGTAGCAGCGAAGAAGCAGTTCTGCGAAATCCACTACCCCCTGCTTCTGACATTCCCGCTCGTAAGCTTGGTAAAGCCCGAGACGCAGATCAGACGCATCCTTTGCTGAAACGCCCGAAGACCTCAGTCCGTTTTCTTTGCACCAATTAATGAAATTGACGACCTGCTTGGGATCCGTCTTTTCCACATCAATATTGGCAGCTTTCATGAGCCGCTTCACCAGGGAAAGCTGATCCCCGGAATCCAATATCTGGAAGGTCTTCGGCAGTCCCGCTTCCTGCGCGTGAATGCGCAGAATACGGTTGCACAGGCCATGGAAAGTGCCGACCCACATGCGGCGAAGGTCATAAGGAATCATGCCTTCCAAACGCGTGAGCATTTCTTTGGCGGCCTTGTTGGTAAAGGTCACCGCCAGAATCTCACCCGTCGTCGCCAAATTATGCTCAAGCAGCCAGGCGATGCGCGTGGTCAGCACTCGCGTCTTGCCGGATCCCGCGCCGGCAAGAATAAGGACGCTCTCTTCAGGTGCGGTCACTGCCCGATGCTGCTCGGGATTGAGGTTGGCCAGAATATCGCTCGACATAGGCAGACTTTCGATGGAATAGTTTTTCTGAAGACAATGCAAGAAATGAATTTGCGGCCGAAAAGGTAGCACAAGCAGAGCCAACTGCACCGCTTCGATTCAAAACTGCCAAACAGCACACCATATTCAAAGTCTAAGGACAATATCGTAGTTTTCTATTGCAAACCGGAAAAGCCGGTTCAGTGAGCCGCACTTGCATCACCCAACAGGTATTCCAGAGGGATCTGAAGGCGTTCCCGCCAAGGTCTGGCGGCTATACTTAACAACTATTCTCAAATTTCCCCCCAACTTATTCACACTGGACAAAGAGCGTTATGCGCGAGACATACTCCCCGCAGGAGGTCGAATCCGAAGTTCAGGCGATGTGGAAGGACAAAGACGTCTACCGTGCCAAAGAAGATGCCGTAGACGCCAATGGCCATCCCAAGCCCAAGTTCTACGTGTGCTCAATGCTTCCTTACCCGAGCGGCAAGCTGCATATGGGCCACGTGCGCAACTACACCTTAAATGACGTCATGTACCGCTTCCACCGCATGAAGGGCTACAACGTCATGACGCCGATGGGCTGGGATGCCTTCGGACTGCCGGCTGAAAATGCCGCCCTGGCAAAAAAGGTTCAGCCGGCTGCGTGGACATACAGCAACATCGCCGATATGAAGGCCCAGATGGAGCCCTTGGGTCTTGCTTTCGACTGGTCGCGTGAAGTCGCTACCTGCAAGCCCGAGTACTATCGGTGGAACCAGTGGCTGTTCCTCAAGATGCTGGAAAAAGGCATTGCCTACCGTAAGACCCAGATCGTCAACTGGGACCCGGTCGACAAGACTGTGCTGGCCAACGAGCAGGTTATTGAAGGCCGCGGCTGGCGCTCCGGCGCGATTGTTGAAAAGCGCGAAATTCCGGGTTATTACCTCGGCATTACGCAGTACGCGCAGGAACTCCTTGACGACATCAAAACGCTTGACGGCTGGCCCGAACAGGTTCGCCGCATGCAGGAGCACTGGATTGGCCGTTCCGAAGGCGTGACGCTTTGCTTCCCGTACGAACTGGCCGGCGAAAAGAAGCGCCTCTCCGTTTATACGACTCGTGCCGATACGCTGATGGGCGTGACGTTCGTCGCCATCGCTGCCGAACATCCCCTCGCTTCCTACCTCGCCAAAAATCGTCCGGATCTGCAGGCCTTCATTGCTGAATGCGCCAAGGGCGGCGTGTCGGAAGCCGACATGGCTGCCATGGAAAAGAAGGGTGTTCCGACGGGCTTTTACGTCGAGCATCCGCTCACGGGCGAACCCGTTGAAGTCTGGATTGCCAACTACGTCCTCATGGGCTACGGCGAAGGCGCCGTGATGGCTGTCCCGGCTCACGATGAACGAGACTTTGCATTTGCCAAAAAGTTTGGTCTTCCGATCAAGCAGGTGGTTGCGGTTGACGGTGAAACCTTCTCTACCGATGCCTGGCAGGAATGGTATGGCGACAAGACGCGCGAAACGCATCTTGTCAACTCCGGCGAATTTGACGGCCTGAGCATGCATGACGCCATTGACGCCATTGCAGCTAAGCTCGCATCCAAGGGGCTTGGACAAAAGGAAGTAAAGTTCCGTCTGCGCGACTGGGGCATTTCTCGTCAGCGCTATTGGGGTACGCCCATTCCGATGATCAATTGCCCGCACTGCGGTCCTGTGCCGGTGCCTGAAAAAGATCTCCCGGTCGTGCTTCCTGAGGATCTCGTGCCGGACGGTTCAGGCAATCCGCTTACGAAGTGCGATGCCTGGAAGAACGTCAAGTGCCCGAAGTGCGGCGCGGACGCCGAACGTGAAACCGACACGATGGACACGTTCGTCGATTCCTCCTGGTATTTCCAGCGTTACTGCTCGCCCGACTGCACGACAGCAATGGTCGACAAGCGCGCCGACTACTGGATGCCGATGGATCAATACATCGGCGGCATCGAACACGCTGTGCTGCACCTCCTTTATGCCCGTTTCTGGACAAAGGTGATGCGCGACTTCGGTCTCGTGAAGTACGACGAACCGTTTAAGAACCTCTTCACTCAGGGCATGCTGATGGCCGAGTGTTACTACCGGGATATGCCCGATGGTCACCGCCGTTGGTACTACCCTGACGAAGTGGAGGTTCAGTTCGACGACAAAGCCCGTCCCGTTGGAGCGATCTCCAAGGAAGACGGCGAGCCCGTGGTGCTCGGCGGCATCGAAAAGATGTCCAAGTCGAAGTGCAATGTCGTTGAACCGCGCGACATTATCAACAAGTTCGGCGCTGACACGGCCCGCAGTTTCGTGATGTTTGCCGGTCCTCCAGATCAATCGGCGGCCTGGTCGAATTCCGGTGCCGAAGGCACGTTCCGCTTCCTGCGCCGTATTTGGAACTGGGCCTATGCGCATCAAACTGACCTGAACAATGCACAGGAAGCATCGACTTCTGAGGGTTTCAGTCACGAAGCTCGTCATTTTCGCCGCGAAATTCATTCGTGCTTGAAGCAGGCCGACTACGACTACTCTCGCATGCAGTACAACACAGTGGTGTCAGCCTGCATGAAGATGTTCAACGCAATCGACGGCTTTAAGGGGACGGAATCTGAAGGCGGCAAAGCTGCTCTGAAGGAAGCCGTATCCATTCTGCTGCGCACGCTTTACCCGATTGCTCCCCACATCACCACCGCACTCTGGAAAGAGCTCGGCTTCATCGCAATCGAGGGCGACCTCATTGATGCGAAGTGGCCCGAGGTTTCCGAAGATGCCATCAAGGCCGATGAACTTACCCTCGTCTGCCAGGTGAACGGCAAGCTTCGCGGCTCCATTACGGTTTCTGCAGAGGCCAGTGAGGATGAAATCCGCGCTGCCGCACTCAGCAATCCGGACGTCAAGAAGTTTGTGGGTGACCTTCCGGTTCGCCGCGTAATCATCGTGAAGCAAAAGCTCGTGAATGTCGTAGCCAAATAAGCGATACTCACAGCGACATTGGCTTTAAGGCCGGTTGAGACGGCGTCCTTCAGCATTGAAGGGCGCCGTTTTTCTCTGTTAACGACAGGAGCTCTGTCGTTTCTTTGCGGATGCCAATATGCCGCCAAAAGCCCCGCCTCTTTATAATGAATTTTTTTGTGGGCTTGCCTAATTTCGAGCGCCTGTTCATTTTTGGGATCTTCTGCATGCAGCACCTCTCCCGTCGTTCGGTTTTTGCGCTTTTGGGCTCTCTGGCCGGTTCTGTCGTCCTCTCGGGCTGCGGCTTTCGCCTGCGCGGCCAATTCTCCGCGCCGTTTGAAACGCTCTATCTGCAGATGCCGGAAAACACCCGTTTTTCCGGTCTTTTAAAGCGCGTCATTGAATCAGGATCCGATGTTCGCGTCGTCACGTCTCCAAAGGAGGCAGACGCCATTTTGGAGCTTCTGTCCGTCAACCGCAGCCGCGACATTCTGTCGATCAACGACGCAGGTCGAGCGCGCGAATATGAACTCACCATGACGCTTGAATTCCGCGTTGTGTCCCCCGACGGTTTCGATTTCGTTGAAACGACGCGGCTCGTGACCTCCCGAGATCTGACCTATTCGGAAAGTGAATTCCTTTCGCGCGAAGGTGAAGAGAAAGTGCTTTACGACGATATGGAAAACGATCTGATCTCTCAGATCGTGCAGCGTCTTGGCGCCGCCAAGGGCCCGAGTACCGATACGCCTTAAAGGTTCATCATGGCGCTTAATGCCGGCAGCCTCGCTGCCGATCTTGCCAATCGCCGCGAACTTGCACCGTTTTGGCTGGTAACGGGCAGTGAAGATCTGCTGATGCTTGAATCAGCGGATCTGCTGCGCCGCCGAGCGCGGGAACTGGGGTATACCGATCGTCAGGTGCTTGAGCTTTCAGCCTCGGCCGACTGGTCGCAGCTTCCTGATGCCGCGGCATCCATCGGTATGTTCGACGACAAAAAGTTCCTCGAAGTTCGGCTGCCGTCAGGTCGTCCCGGCATCAAAGGCAATAAAGCGCTCCCCGAATTTGTAGAGCGCCCGGTCGACGGCGTGGTGACGCTTTTTACGATGCCCCGTCCAGACTGGCAGGGGCAGAAAGCTGCCTGGTGGCAGGCGCTCGTCAAAGCCGCCACCGTTGTCGAGTGTGATCCCGTGGAGCGCGCGCAGCTGCCGCAGTGGCTCGCCGGACGCATGCGCGCTAATGGCCAGACGGCCGCCCGCGATGTGCTTGAAGCCTTTGCCGATCTCGTAGAAGGGAATCTTCTCGCCGCCAAGCAGGAAGTCGGAAAACTTTCTCTGCTTTTTCCTCAGGGCGAATTGACGCTTGAACAAATTGAAGCTTCTGTCGGCAACTGCTCCCGCTATACCACGGAAGCGCTGGTGGAAAGCTTTTGCACCGCCTCTGCCGACCGCACCGCACGTATTGTGGATGGCCTGGAGGCTCAAGGGGAGCCCCTTCCCTTTTTGCTCGCGATTCTCACCAATCAGATCCGCAGCTTGATCAAACTGCGCGCGAGCTTTGAAACTTCCGGGAACCTCTACGTAAAAGGGGTCTTTGCCACGAATGCGATGAAAGCCGCCGCTCGGAGAATTCCGCTGAAGCGTCTTGCCGCCGCACTTGACGTCTGCGCCGACATTGACCGCCTGAGCAAGGGACTTACCGTACGCGAACGCGACGGCGATCCTTGGATTGAGTTAAAGAGCGTTTGTCTTTTCCTTGCGCGAACTCGCTGATCTTCAATGGCACGCACAGCATTGAGCGCTCCTGCGGATAAAATCCAAACACAATCGAGCCATCCTGCCTGATGTCGAGGCTTTTTCACAAGTTTTTTCGACGCCTCCATTCCGACTCGGCGGCAATCACTTATGAAGGAATTCTCATGCCTGAAACTTCCGCACGCGAATTGATTCACGAAATCGGTACGGCTGCCCGTCGGGCGAGTCGGATTACGGCCTGTGCGTCGACCGAAAAGAAAAATGCCGCACTTGAACGCATGGCCCAGGCTCTGATGACACGCCGCGATGTGATTCAAGCTGCCAATGCTGTTGACCTGGCAAATGCCCGCAGTGAAGGACTCTCCGCAGCCTTCGTCGACAGACTTGCCGTCACTGACCGTGTGCTTGATCAGATGGTCACGGGCGTGCGGCAGATTGCTGAACTGGCTGATCCGGTCGGCGGCATCGAAAACCTTCGTCCTATGCCATCGGGCATCCGTGTCGGCCGCATGCGTGTGCCGCTCGGTGTCATCGCCATGATTTATGAATCCCGTCCCAACGTCACCATCGATGCCGCAGCGCTGGCAATTAAGTCCGGCAACGCCGTCATCCTGCGCGGGGGACATGAAGCCATTGAAACCAATCGAGCGTTGGCCGCCGTTGTTTCGGAAGCACTCGCCGATGCAGCGCTGCCTGCTGACGCCGTCCAGCTCATCCCCACAACCGACCGTGCCGCAGTTGGTGAACTGATCCGCGCACGCGATTATGTCGATGTGCTCATCCCGCGCGGCGGCAAGGGCCTCATCTCTCGCCTCATGGCAGAAGCTACGGTACCGATGATCAAGCACCTTAACGGCATTTGCCACACCTATGTGGATGCCGGTGCTGATCTGGAAATGGCGCTTAGCGTTGTTGATAATGCCAAGACCCAACGCCCATCTCCCTGCAATGCCACGGAAACACTCCTGGTTCATCGCGATGAAGCGGAGTCGTTTCTGCCGATGATCGGGAAGCTCTGGACGGAAAAGAACGTCGAAATGCACTGCGACCCGCAGGCGCTTGCCATCCTGCTCCGAGCAGGTGTTCCGGCGGTACCCGCCACTGAAGAAGATTGGGATACAGAGTACAACGCACTCATCATCAGTATTGCCGTAGTGGAATCGCTCGATGCCGCTATCGACTTTATCGATCTGCACAGCTCACGCCATACCGATGCCATCATCACCCGCAGCTTGGACTCTGCCGACAGATTCCTGCGTGAAGTAGATTCCAGCTCCGTGATGGTCAATGCCTCTACGCGTTTTGCCGACGGCTTTGAATATGGTTTAGGGGCTGAGATCGGCATTTCAACGGATCGTCTGCATGCTCGCGGACCTGTCGGGCTGGAAGGACTGACGAGTCTGAAGTACATCGTGCTTGGTCATGGTGAAGGCCGAAGCTGACTGCCTTCCAAGCTCAGTTTTGTGCTTAAAGCAGCCATTTTCGACCATGCAGGACAACGTCATTTTTTAGCGAGCAGAAAAAACCGCCCGAAGAAAACTCCGGGCGGGCAGCAAAAACAGTTGAATGTTGTCTTACAAATTAAGCGGCAGCATTCTGCGCTTTGGCCGGAACGGCAACCTTCCAGATCAAGCCAATCACGAAACCGACAATTGCAAACGGAATCCAGCCCATGCCATAGGTGTGGAGCGGCACGTAGGCCTTGAGCACTTCTTCAAGACCGGTCATCGAGATGCCGGCAGTTTCTGCACCATTGACAAGGGCCATCACAAAGGTAAAGCCCATCGTCCAGGCATACACGCACTGGCGGCCGCCAAAGAACTTGTGAAGGAAGATCAAAGCGATCAGGGCCACGCAGAGCGGATAGATGAACATCAGCACAGGAATGGTCGAAACGATGATGGTCTTCAAACCGAACAAGCCGATGAGGTAGGAAATCACCGTGAAACCGATGACCCACTGCACATAGGTGAATTTGCCCGTCAGCTGCATAAAGAATGCTGCGCAGCAGGTGAGCAGGCCAACCGCCGTGGTGATGCAGGCAAGCAGCACAATCGCGGCAAGCAGGTAGGCGCCAAAGCTGCCGAAGAAGACCTTAGCGCTTTCTGCAAGCACCGGCGCCCCCGTATCCTGCATGCCGATAGCAGCAACGCTTTCCGCGCCGATCTTGGCAATGAAGATATAAACCAGTGCAAGAAGCAGACCTGCGAGCATGCCGGACTTCATAACCTGAGAGGAAATAGCCTTCGGATCCGTAAAGCCGATTTCCTTCACCGAATTCACAATCAGAGTCGCGAACACAAGTGCTGCAATGGCGTCAAGCGTGTTGTAGCCGTCAAGCACACCCTGGAATGCAGCCTTGATCGGTTCATCATAGGCTTTGCCCGGCGCCTGGAAGTCTCCCATCGGCGTTGCAAAGGACATGACGATCATGACGGCCAGCGTGACGAGCAGCGCCGGCGTGAGGAACTTGCCGATTCGATCAACAAGCTTTGATGGTGATGCAGCCAGCCAGCAGGAGATCCCCAAAAAGAAAGCGAGGAAGATCGGCAGCGCAAATGCCGAGGGATCGGCACCGAGGAAAGGACGCACGGCGATTTCGAAAGATACCGTGCCCGTACGAGGAATGGCGAAACAAGGGCCGATCGCCATGTAGCAGACAACCGTATAAAAGAGTCCGTAAAGCGGATGCACACGGCTTGCAACTTCACGAAGATCTCGACAGCCGGAATAACCAACCGCAATAATGCCCAGAAGCGGCAGGCCTACACCCGTTACGCAAAAGCCGAGCACAGCCCACCAAACGTTCGCTCCGGCGGACTGACCCATCGCTGCGGGGAAAATAAGGTTGCCGGCTCCGAAAAAGAGTGCGAACAGCATAGAGCCGATGGCAATAAATCGTTTGCTGCTGGGTTGTTCCATTTCAGAAGTCCAAAAGTATTTGTAATGATGTCAGCGGTTCTGAGATCGAACCGACTGTTCACTGTTTCAGCAGGACGACACAGGGATGCCGGCCGCAGACTGAAAATGCAAAATAGACAGTGAAGTTGTCATTATGCTTTGTAAATTGGATCAAGATGTAGGCAATATGCCCTATAGAACAACGAACTTCGTCACCAAATCAGAACTTTCCGCAAAGACTATCGTTTGTCTTTTCTGGATTTTTGCGAAATTTATCATCATTCATGCAAATCGTTCCTGCGGCTGATGACAGCAACATGCTGCTGCGGGCAGCCGTTATTTACCGCACGCTCATTGATCCAAGGTGACTGCCTTTAAAAAACGCTTTCTTTGCATCCGTCTAACGGCTATCCAGAATGCAGACGTCACTGGATAGATGAAAGCAGTCGAAGTGATTAGAATATCGGCTTCAATTTTTAGCCGATTTTCCTGTAGTTTACATGCCGAGCTTCATCTTTCACGCCCCCTGCCCCTTTGGTCTCGAAGGGCTTCTTGCCGACGAAATCCGGGCGCTCAACGCCGACCCCGATCTCATTCGTTCCGCCAAGGGCGGCGTCTCGTTCGCAGGCGGTCTTGAACTCGGTATGGCAGTATGTCTGCATTCACGCTTTGCAACCCGCGTCCTTCTGCGCGTAGCCTTTGACGAATATTGGGACAGCCGAGATGTCTATGCGCTGGCCAAAAAGACGCCGTGGGAAAAATGGTTTGGTACAGATGCGACCTTCCGCATCCACTCTTCGGCCAACCGCTGCCCGCTCGAAAGTCTTGACTTTGCAACGCTGCGCATCAAGGACGGCCTCTGCGATCGCTTTACTGAACTCGCCGGCCGCCGCCCTTCAGTAGAAAAGCGTTCGCCGGATGTACGCATTGAGGCCTACTTCACCTTTGATCATGTGAGCTTTTACATTGATCTCGCAGGCGAATCCCTCTTTAAGCGCGGCTGGCGCCTCGAGCACGGCGAAGCCCCGCTGAAGGAAAACCTCGCCGCCGCGCTGCTGGCGCTTTCCGGCTGGAAACCTGAACTGCCCTTGGTTGATCCATTCTGCGGATCGGGCACCATTGCCATTGAAGCCGCAGCCATGGCAACCAATACCGCCCCTGGTCTGATGCGCCGCTTTGCTTTTGAGCGCCTTCAGGGCTTTGACATGGCGCTCTGGCAGGAAATGAAGGAAGACGCCCGGGCGGCACAGAATCGTTCCGCCAAAGTTTTCATTCGCGCAAGTGATATTTCCACAATCGTCGTCGAAAAAGCGGAAGAAAACTGCCGTCGGGCAGGATTCGGCGCTCTCCTTGACGACGGCCGCATCGTCTTTCATCAGGGCGACGCCCGTTCGATTAAAGCGCCCGAAGGTGCTGAAGGGGGGCTTGTCATCGCCAATCCGCCTTATGGTGAACAATCCAACCCGAAGAGCGCCTCGATTGCGGCAATGATGGCTGATTTTGCTGCTGCACTGAAGAGTCAGTTCCCCGGCTGGACGGCCTGGCTGCTGACCTCAGACCGCTTATTGCCGCGCCAAATGCGCTTGAAGGAATCCCGCAAAATCGTTCTGTTCAATGGACCGCTCGAATGCCGGTTCTTCCGTTTTGATATGGTAGCCGGCAGTAATCGCCGCAAGACTGGGGAATCTTTGTCTCAAGCGCAGAATGGATAAATCCTCTGCCGTATTACAAAAACGCCGCAGCGACGGAGAAGCGCTGCGGCGTTTTTATGCTTTCGATCCTTCGCTCTGCGCCCCATCACCTTGGGGGCATCACAGAGAATAAAGTTGACAAAGTATCAGGACTGCTTGGCGACAAGCTTGCGGCCAAGTTCATCCACCTTATAGATGCCGTTACGGAACTTATCCTTTGTCATTTCATACGGCACACAAGTCCACTCCTTCATAGTGGCCGCGCGATCGACAAGCGCATTGACTTGTTCAGGCGTCGTAATGTCAAGCTGAGCCAACGTCACCGGAAGCCCGACCGAGTGGTTGAACGTCATCAGACGCTCAAGCGCAACATCGTCCTCATCAACGGCATGGAGCACCAGCGTGCCAAAACTCACCACCTCGCCGTGGAGGTGCTTGTGAATGCTCGGAAGCACCATCGAGGCGTTGTAGAAGCAGTGGGCCAGTGAGGAGTTGTAGTAATAACTGTCCTTCGTTGTCGTCAGATTGGACGTAATGCCAGTCGAAACGATAATGTCGAGCACTGTTTCAGTGAAGGCATGGCTGTCGCGTTTGGCACGGAAGTCTTCAATCGCCTGCTTGCCGTATTCGAGCAAAGGATCTTCACAGACCAGTCCCACCTGAACACCGAGCAGCGGCGTGTGCGTCAATTCTGCACCGCGGGAAGCAAGCTGACTTTCTGCCTGCTTAGAAAGCGCATCACCGATACCTGCCCAGAAAAGCTCTTCAGGGCTGTCGAGAATGACCGTCGTATCAATGAAGCAGTGCTCAGGACAACGCTTCGGAAAGTGGTAATGATCAAGGGCGCCGTCGTCCTTATAGATCACTGCAATAGCTGAAACGGGAGCACAGTTGGACGAAACGGTCGGCACAGAGAAGAAGGGCTTGCCGAGAATATCGGCAGCAGTCTTCACCGTATCAATCGCACGACCGCCGCCAACACCGAAGAGCAGATCAGCTTCTTGAACTTTCGGATTGTTGACAATTTTCTCGACGTTTGCATTCGTCGAGTCTTTTCCGTAAACAGACCATTCAGTCAGCTTAACGCCGGCCTTTTCAAAGCCAGCCTTCAGGGCAGGTCCCGCCTTGGCCAGCGCTGTTTCACCGCCGACGACGGCAGCTGTACGGCCATAAAAGCGAGTGACTTGGCCAAGCTCGTCGTAGCAAGAAGGACCGACGCTGTAATGAGGAAGCGTCACTGTATAGTTCTTAGGCATTGGCATTTCTCCGTTAAATGCACATAAATTTTTATAAACCTCAATGCACTAGTGCTATTTAAAACTTCTATTTGCAAAGGAGGTTCGGCAATTGTATGGGCAGCGGCACCAGATTTGGGCAGCAGTACGGAAAAACAAGCCGACCCTTGAGAGAGCTTTGAGGTATTGAGAGATTCCGCCTAAGGACTAAAGCGGAGACTGTATGTATCTAAAAAATCCATACCGCTTCAAAGCGGTGCACCAAAATAAAACCCCCGGAGCCTACGGAGGCTTTCGGGGGTTTCGAGGCAGGTTTCCCAGCGTCGAGGATTAGGCTTCCTTGCGGACCAGACGTTCCTTGATGCGGGCGGCCTTGCCAGAACGTTCGCGCAGGTAGTAGAGCTTGGCGCGGCGGACGTCGCCGTGGCGCTTCACTTCAATACCGGCGATCATCGGGGAGTAAAGCTGGAACGTACGTTCCACGCCTTCGCCCGACGAGATCTTGCGAACCGTGAAAGAAGAATTGAGACCGCGATTACGACGAGCGATAACGACGCCTTCGAAGGCCTGAACGCGCTTGCGCGAACCTTCAACCACGTTGACGGACACGATGACCGTGTCGCCAGCGCGGAAAGCGGGGATCGTCTTGCCAGCCGTGAGGCGAGCCATTTCTTCTTTTTCGAGAATCTCGATAAGATTCATTTTTAACTCCGTAGCCATCGTCATGCGGCCTGATTGTTAGGGGTTTAGCCCGCCGCCGAGAGGATGGGTTTGTTGATGAAGAACCCCGTTGAGATTAAGAACGGCGCCCTTCGGAAATATTCTTGGCCCCCATTGTGCGAAGGAACTTAACGTCCTCGCGCGTCAAGAGACCAGAAGAATCCGCGATTCTAATGAGATCCGGACGCGTACGCAACGTAAGCGCCAAACTTTTTTCTCTCGACCACTTTCCGATGTTTTTGTGATGGCCTGACAAAAGCACATCCGGCACCGGCATACCCCGCCAAACCTCTGGACGCGTGTAGTGCGGCGCATCCAGCAGACCAGTGGCAAAGCTTTCATCCGAAGCCGAAAGGTCCTTGATTGCCCCTGGAAGCTGACGCACCACAGCATCAATCAATGCACAGGCAGGCAGCTCTCCTCCGGAAAGAACAAAATCTCCAAGGCTGACCACTTCGTCGACATAGGACTCGAGAAAGCGCTCATCAATGCCTTCATAACGTCCGCAGACAAGCACAATCGGTTCTTTGGCTGCAGCGATTTCACGTACACGCGCATCTGTCAGGCGCGCCCCATTCGGGGCAAAACTCAAAACACGGCCGCAGTTGCCGGAGGCTCGGACAGCATCAATGGTCTGAGCCAGAGGCTCTGCCATCATGACCATGCCGGGACCGCCGCCAAAAGGACGGTCGTCAATCGTACGGTGAAGGTCCGTGGCGGTATCTCGAGGATTCCAGCAGTTGATTGACCACAGACCCCGCATGCGTGCCCGTGCGGTAATCCCGCAGTCACGCACAGCCGAAAAAATCTCGGGGAAAAGCGTTACGACGTCAAAGCGCATCGGTACCTCCTCAACGCCATGCCGGGTCCCAATCAAAGACAACGCGCTTTTCTTCAGGCTTCATCTCCACAACGTAGACATCTTTCACGTTGGGGATGAAAAAACGCTTCACAACCCCTGCTGCATCAACGTACTCAATCTCAAAAAGATCCTGTGCGCCGTTGGTGCCGATGGAAAGAATGGTGCCCAGTTTGACTCCATCCTTATTTACTGCCGTACATCCAACCAGATCAATCGCCCACACCGCATTTTCGCCCGCCTGCGGGAAATTGCTGCGAAGGACGCCCACCTTCACGCGGAGCGCATCCGCGCTTTCTTTGGATTCACAGCCGTCCCACTTAGCAATCAATCCTGCGCCGTGTCGGCGCAGTCCCTTGACGCGCACTGGCGTACGGACGCCGGCTGTATCCACCAACTCCCAATTGCGAGTGTGCTCAAGTACCTCTCCGGAAGCGAGCGGCGCAATGCGCACCCAGCCCTTGAAGCCGTATGCCCCGGCCGTACGGCCAAGTTCCACCCATTCATCAGGCGCATCGGTCGAATCGGCGGGCAATTCCGCATCGTGAATCAGTGTGCTGTCGGACGTCATGGCAAATTTTCCGAGTTGTAGAAATAGAGAAGCCCCGCAGACTTCAGGCGTAGATACCGGATTCAGAAGAATCGACGCCCTGGAGCTTTTGCTCCTGACGCTGCCGGATCCGATGTGCTTGGACACGAGAGGCACGACCGGCAGAGAGTTCGCTGAATCCGCACCAGAAGGGATGCGGGGCCTTTGCGCTGAGGTTTATCGCCTCAGTGCAGACTGCAGCAGAAATTATTCAGCAGCAGGGGCTTCAGCGGCGGGGTGAGCCTTGAATTCCTTCACGAGACGAGCAACCGTATCGGAGAGCTGAGCGCCATTGGACTGCCAGAAGGCAAGGCGTTCCAGATCAACCACCAGACGGGTAGCCTGACCGGCAGCAACCGGGTTGTAGTAGCCGAGACGTTCAATGAAACGACCATCACGACGGGTGCGGGAGTCGCAAACGTGGATGTTGAAGAACGGACGCTTCTTGGAGCCGCCGCGGGCGAGACGAACGATGACCATGAGTTACCTCTCAAATCATTGGTACAGTTAAATCCATCCGTACCCCCGTCCCGGGGAGAAACGAATGGGAAGAATGGGTTTGAACAAACCGCGGATCGCGGCTTCATTCAAGAAGCGCGATTCTACTTGAGGCGCCCAATACTCTGCAAGTCATTGCAGTGCTTTTTATCCTCTGCAGTTCTGCAGATTCAAAGGCGCCTCTCAGCAGAAAAACCGCTTGATCTTAAAGCTTCGCGGCAAGAGCCCTGCAAGTCTCAGCTGCGTCAGCAAGCAGACCATAATCGGCCGTTTCAAAAATCGGAGCCTCCGGATCATTGTTCACCGCAACGATCACCTTAGCGTCCTTGATGCCGGCTGTATGCTGAATAGCGCCGGAGATGCCGAAACCGATGTAAAGATCGGGGGCAATCATCTTACCTGTCTGCCCTACCTGCCAATCATTGGGACAAAGTCCCATATCGACGGCAGTACGGGTTGCCCCAACGGCGGCACCAATTTTATCGGCCAGCTTTTCAAGCGAAGAGAACCCAGCCTCATCAATAAGACCGCGCCCGCCGGCAACAACCACTTTGGCCGAGACGAGATCCGGACGGTCGCTTTCCGTTTCCGTAAAGCGCACAAACTGAGAGGCATCCCAATTAACAGCCTCTTCAGGCACGGTTATGTTTTCAATCCGCACCGGCATGTCGGCTTCGCCAGCCGGCTCAAAGGCCGTCGTGCGAACCGTTCCGACCACCACATCTTCGTCGACCTCAACAGTTGCGAGAAGTGCACCGGCATAGATGCCGCGTACAAAGGTCTTTGGACCTTTTACGGCAACAACATCGGAGACCGCAGAACGGTCAAGCTGAGCCGCCACACGGGGCATGGCCGCTTTGCCAAGCGCCGTAGCGCAGAAAAAGATATGAGAGTAGCCCGGCGCTTCATGAGCCGCCGTATAGGCGAGCACCTCGGGCAACTCCTGAGCCAGTTTGGCATTCTGGGCAAGAAGCACCGTACGGACGCCCGCGATTTTCGCCGCTTCCTCAGCTACAGCTTCGCAGCCGTTTCCGGCAACGAGCACGTCAACGGCTTCCGTCATCTGGAGCAGCGCCGTTACCGCGCAGGCGGTCGCCGGACGAAGCTTCACATTGTCATGATCAGCAATTAAAAGCGCAGTCATTTCATTATTCCCCTTCAGAGCAGATGCACTTCATCGCGAAGCTTCTGGATCAATTCATCAACATTGGCAACCATTACCCCAGCCTTGCGTGCGGGCGGCGGTTCAACGCCAAGGAGTTTCTGGCGGGGAGCTGTATTAATGCCCAGGGATGCAAGCTCAACCGTTTCAACCGGTTTTTTGCGAGCCTTGGCCATAGACGGCAGCGTGACATAGCGAGGTTCAGCAAGACGCAGGTCCGCTGTCACGACTGCGGGGAGCGTGACTGAAATGGTCTGCGTACCCCCGTCGGTTTCGCGCGTGACGATCAGGCGGCCGTCAGCAAGCTCAATCTCGCTTGCAAACGCAGCCAGCGGAAGATTCAGGAGTTCCGAAAGCATCGGCCCGGTCTGTGCCGCATCATCATCAATCGCCTGCTTGCCCATCAGGATCAGGTCAGGCTTTTCGCGTTCAGCAATCTTGGCAAGGATCTTTGCAGCAGCAAGCGGCTCCATCATTTCATCGGTTGAGACATGAATAGAACGATCCGCCCCAATCGCCATCGCCGTGCGAAGCACATCAACTGACTTAGCACCGCCGATCGTAACCGCAACGACTTCTTGGACTTTTCCGGCTTCTTTGAGTTCAACCGCTTCCTCGACGGCAATCTCATCAAACGGATTGATCGCCATGCGGGCGAGCTTGGTGTCGGGACCCGAACGGTCCGGGAGCGGGCGCACTTTGACCTTGGCGTCAACGACCCGCTTCACAGCAACTAAGATCTTCATGAGAAATTCCAATGTGATTTGAATGCTGCGCTGCCGCCGACTCGAGGAAAAAACGAAGGCATACCCATGTCTCGTTTTTCCGAATTACGCGCGTAAGCGCAGACCGCCGCAGAGAGTGTCAAACAATAAAATGCCTGACGACCTGCAGCAGCACTGTTGTGCAAATGGACGAATGATTATAACGGCGCATTTTTCTAGAAAATGGCCGTAAAAAAAGGATTTTCCTGACTAGCCTACCGGCATTACGAAGGGAGCCTCAAAACGCTTTTTGAGCAATCAAGCGGCAAGCGGCAGCACCGCGCAGGCCACCACCGCATAGCGCAGCCCCTTGCCCAATGCAATTAAAAGAAAACAGGGCAGCGCCTTGAGACGCAGCCATCCGGCAGCAATGGGCAGCGCATCGCCAAAGAGCGGCAGCCAGGTCATCAGCAGTGCCCAGTAGCCGTACTTATGAAGCCATGCCAATGCCTTCCCTTCTTTTTTCCGCTCCGGAATAAATCGCCCAATGCACCAGCCGGTCATCCCGCCCAATGCATTGCCGAGCATGGCTATGAGAACAAACTCAACCACCCGAGAGGGGGTTCCGGCGACGGCGCCGGCGAGCACCGCTTCCGATCCCCCCGGCAGCACTGTAGCGGAAATGAAGGCTGCGGCAAAAAGCGCAAACTCAATGTGTTCGCTGTGGAAAAGCTTCATGAGCCAAGCAACCCACGCTTCCATTTAGAAAAGATTTCCTTATCAATCTTCAGCGGAAAAGCGCCTTCATTTCGGCCGTGCGCTTGAGCGCCGCATTCACGACCTCATCCATCATGCCGTCTATGTCACGGTTATTCATTACCTCAAGCGCTTTGGCAGTCGTACCGCCTTTGCTCGTAACGTTTTCACGAAGTTTGGAGAAAGCTTCTCCAGATTTGTCAGCCAATACCGCAGCGCCCAGAACGGTACCCAGCGCCAGCGCATGCGCAGCCTCCGGAGGAAGCCCCCGTTTGATGCCGGCTTTTTCCAAAGCTTCCATAAAGCGGAACACATAGGCAGGACCAGAACCCGGAATAGCGCCGACCAGATCGATATCGGCCTCTGTCTTCACCTCTACGACCTTGCCTGCAGCTGCCAGCACCTGTCGCGCTGCATTCGCTGCCGTATCGGAGATCCCTGCGGGGATCCACAGACCGGACACTCCCATACCCACCATTGCAGGCGTATTGGGCATCGCCCGCATCAGAGGATAGCCGTTAAGCCAATCCGCATATGCGGCGGCCTCAATACCGGCTGCAATTGTCAGTGCAGCGCCATCAGGATTAAGGAACGGCATCAAAGATGCCAGCGCAGTCTTCATCCCCTGAGGCTTCACGGCGAAAACCATTAAGTCACAGGATGCTGCCCATTCGCCGACGCCCGAATGCGTCTGCGCACCCAATGCCGCCAACCGCGCGAGTTTGTCTTCGTGGAGGTCCGTCACATGAACCTTGAGGTCGGAACGAGGTCCGCCCGCAAGGAGTCCCCCAATCAAAGCACCGGCCATATTGCCGCCGCCGAGAAAGCCGATCGTAAGCATCTTGATGCTCCTTGTCCTAAAGCGTATGGGTATTTATGAAAAATCCAGACCCTCAACAGAGGATGGAATGTCAACGGTCAATGTTCGCACAATCAAAGACTGAACTAATGATTCCCAGCAACCGCCGTTCCAAAAGAGCTCCGCAGAAGAAAGCTCCGAAGCAAAGCCAATCGCAAGTCCCTCCACCATTCGTCACGGACGATGCGGTTTTCGGATAACGCTGACTCATCGCACATGAGCTGAAGAAAAATAAACATTGTTTATCAACTCTCTCTTTTCTTCAAAAAATCTCATTAGCAATTCGTTTCGACTTCGAACTAAGGTTCTGGCAGTTTCAGTGCGCGACTTGCCGTATCGTGCCTGCAATCTTTTATAGGTGTTATCCCGCACCTTCCATTATTCATAATTGCATCATGAACAGCCGCAACCAATTTTTCTTTCAGCGCCGCACACTGCTTTCTGCCGCTTTGGGTGCTGCAGCCTTTTCCGCCATCGGTACGCCGCTTACCGTCTTCGCCGCTGCGGAATCTGACCCTGCCCAACAGCTTGACCGTATCAAAAAAGCCGGCGTCATCCGCATCGGCACGGAAGGCGTATTTGTGCCTTACAGCTATCACGATGAACAAGGTCGCCTGACAGGTTATGACGTGGAACTGGCCAGAGCCGTTGCCGCAAAAATCGGCGTCCAAGCTCAGTTCATTGAATCGTCATGGGACTCGCTGCTCGCAGGCGTTGACGCCGGCCGATTCGACATCGTCGTCAATCAAGTTGAAGCCAGTGCAGCACGGCGAGCCAAATACGACTTTTCTGTCCCCTATACGTACGACCATACCGCAATTCTGGTACGCAGCGACAACAATGACATCAAGGGATTCGATGATCTTCGGGGCAAACGCGCCGCAGAATCTGCGACAGCCAATTCCAGCCGCATTGCGGAAGCACACGGCGCCGTTATTGTGGGGGTCCAAGACTTCTCTCAGGCCGTCGAACTTGTCGTAAGCAAACGTGCGGATACCGCACTTAATTCCGAACTGTCCATCGCGGACTTCCTGCGTAAGATGCCTGACGTCCCCGTCAAGGTGGTTGCCACTTCGACCGAAGCCGAGGAGATGTGCGTATTAATGCCCAAGGGCAGTCAGGCGCTGAAAGCGGCTATCGATGAAGCCATCGAGTCACTTCGCGCTGACGGCACGCTTTCGAAACTTTCCAAGCAGTTTCTCGGCCGTGACGTTGCGGTGAAATAACGTTTTTTGGAGAAGCTGATCACAACAAGTGATCAGCTTCTCTTTTCATTCCCTTTTTGATCAGACGGAATAGCTGCGCGGACCAAAGATGGCACTGCCGATGCGCACCATGGTGGAACCCGCTTCAACGGCCTCCGTCAGATCGGCGCTCATTCCCATAGACAGGGTGTCAGCTTGCGGATACTTTTCCTGAAAAGCCTTGAAAAGGGATGCCATTGCCAATAGCGGCTTCATCTTCCCTTCGTACGTTTCAGCAGGAGCTGGAATGGACATTAAGCCGCGCAGCCGGAGCCGAGGAAGCTCTGAAACAGCCGCCGCAAGCGCAGGCAGCTCTTCCGGGGAAATGCCAGACTTGCTCGCCTCCGCGTCAACATTCACCTCAATCAAAACGTTGAGGGGCGGCAGATTATCCGGGCGCTGTGCGGACAGACGTTCAGCAATGCGCAAACGATCCACCGTCTGCACCCAATCGAAGCGCTCGGCAACCATGCGGCTCTTATTGGCCTGCAGCGGTCCGATGAAATGCCACTCCAAATGAAGTTCAGGATGGTTTGTACGAAACCAATCAATTTTTGTACAGCCTTCCTGAGCATAATTTTCGCCAAAGGCAAGCGCGCCGGCACGTGCGCATTCCAGAAGAGCCTCTTGGTTAAAAGTTTTCCCAACGGCCAAAAGCTTGACGCATCCCTGCGGCCGTCCCGCCTTCTCTTCGGCTTCAGACAGCATCTGCTTTACGTGTGCAAGCCGCTTTTCCAAGCCTGGCTGAAGTTCGCTCATTGTTTTTCCTTTTCATAAACAGCACCGCAGTTCTCCAATACGGCGCGATAAGTCGAGAAAGTGTACCGCCAGTCGGGCCGCTTATCCCAATCTTTGAGCAATATCAAACAAATCTCATCTTATTTGTTTTCAGAAACCGTTCTGAACATCCTTTTGATCTTCATGTCTGAACAATATATCCTAGCAATGGATCATTTTATGATGCAAATACATTTGAATTGGCTGTCTAAGAGATGAATTAACAAATTCAAATAAGATCACATTCAGCTAAAAAAACCGGCATATGCCCCTCACAATATTGTGAATACATAGCTAGTATATTGATTTTTAATCAATATAAATATTTAAGTCGCAGTGGATCATTTTCATAAGATCAATATTTGATCTTCTTAGATGTATTTGCCATAAACTTGTAGTGAAGAAAGATGACTTTATCTTGATGAGAGACTTCTCTTCAATCTGAGGAGGAGACCATTCCTTTCAAGAAGAGGGGCCAAGGCCGAGCCCCGCATTTTTCCCGTAATCCATTTTCTGCTTCACTTTGTTCTCGAGCAGTCCGAGAACCTCCAAAGGAGGTTGACATGACGTTTCCCTTTGCAGCCCGAACCAACGCACCCAATACGCGCGCAGCTTCAATGGAGCCTTTGGAAGTTCTCCTCTCAACCCATAATCCCCAAGTCGACAAACTGCTCGGCGGCGGATTCCCTTGCAAGGGATTTGTTGAGCTGCTCACAACCGGCGAACGGCGCGGCGAAATCTCTCTGCTGATTCATGCGCTCACTCATGTGAAGCGCGTGGTATGGATCCTCCCGCCGCAGGGCTTCACGCCATATGCCCCCGCTTTCGAGGCGGCTGGCATTGATCTTTCCCGCCAGCTTTTCGTAGTGCCGGCATCACCCGAAGAAGCATTTCGCTGCGCCGAAGCTGCAGTCACTTCTGGTGAAGCCGATGCTGTTGTTGCATGGCTTGCGCCGCTCGCTCGAGACGAAGACCGGCGCGCGGTGTCGCGCCTTGCACTTGCTTGTACTTCTCGAAATGTTGTCTTATTCGGCATTCGCCCAGCTTCGCTTGCATGCTTACCGCTGACGGCCGATCTCCGTGTTCAGTTTTCCCCCGTGCATAAGGGACCAGAAATCCTGTCTCGCATTCGGACACTGCGGCGCCGCACCTTTATCAACGCGTCCGCATCAGCCGAAATACCGCTTTTTGCGCAAGCTGCTGAACCTGCAAAGCCTTATGACCGCCAATCAACTCCTCTGCAGCACAGCCTTTTCCCTGAACTTATCCCTGCTTAGTTCATCTGCATCCACTTCATCGACTGTCGTCCGCACCAACTGATCCCAAATTCACTATGGCTATTCCTGCTTCAGAACAATGGACTGCACTCTTTCTCCCTCAACTGCTCTTTGCGGCCGATCCGGAACGCCTGCACTCGAGAGGACCTACCCCGACAGCTCTTCTTATTGAAGATCGTATTGCTGCGCGAAACCGCGAAGCGGTTCGGTTGGGTGTGCGTCGATTTATGAATGCCAAAGAAGCCCTCTTACAAACGCCCGCCCTGCAGCTCGAACGCTCCGGACAGCTCATTGGTCAGGAGCTTTCGAGCATCCTGCTTTCTATCGCCCAGTCATTTGGTGCGGCGCTGCTCTTGCAGGCTCCTAATTCCGGCGCTGCCGCCATCATTGTGAATACCGATCAGAGTGCTGCACAGCTCTTACTTGACACTGTTCTCCGTTTGAAATTTGAAGCTTTTGGCGGCAGCGGCAGCTCCCCCTTGAATGCGTTGAATGCTGCCGTCGAGGAAGCCAAATCCGTTCATGCAGATTACGATGCCCAAGCGCTTTTAATGCATACCGTTCTTAAAGAGAACCTCATTGCGAAGCATGCTCCGGAAACCTTCCGCCTGCGTATCGGCGTTCCTTCTTTTAACTTCAAACTCCAGCTCGAGCGTCTTGAAGCAGCGTTTGCTGCGTGGACAAAGAACGTCAAAACCAATGCTGTTTCCTGCACAATCCGCGCCTACGATCCGGTCGGCCGCATCCTGCACACCTCGTCTGTACTGGGCGGCAATCTTTTGATCCCAATAGGCAAGTCTGCGGCAGCGGGTCGCATCAGGCTGCACAAACTTTTGTACAAAGCGGTCCTTGAAGAACAAGCCGCCAATCTGGAGCTGGAAGTCGTCCCCTTTCGTCAGACAGCAGGCGGAGAAACCGCAACCTCCCCGCTGGTTCGCTCACTCACCCAAATCGTTGGCCATTCGCGCGTCTATCAATTAGCGCTGACTGGAGACCTGCGGCCAGAAGCTGCGCAGCAGCGCGTACCCGCCCTTAATTTGTCCGGCTCGGCACATCAGCGCGAACCGCTGCCCGCATATGCCCATATCCTTCAAGCTTCGGCAGCTGACCTTCCGCCCATTGAAATTTTTCCTGAAATTCAGTCATTGCCGACCTCAGGAGGGCTTCCAATATTCAATGGTCCGCTTGAATTGCTCGATGGTCCTAAACGACTATCATCGGCAGCAAAAGATCCTCGCAGGTATTATCGAGCCCGCAGTGCAACTGGAGAGCTGCTGTGGATTTTTCAAGATCTTCAAAACCGCCGCTGGTTCCTGCAAGGTCGATTTGCCTAACGACGATTACACCGCTCTCGCCTATGAATAATGGTAGATTTGGCAAATTTTTCTGCAGCTGCTGTGTCACACGGTTAAGACGGCACAAACAAAGAGGATGTGCCGAAATCTTGAGTGCTGACAAAAAAGCAAATGCCCTTCGTTCACGGCGGCGAATGTGCCAGTGCCTCTGAAACAGGCGCAATATCAAGAGCCCTTTTCTTCCGACACGTTTTTGCAGCAGCCTACAGACGATTGATTTATTTTCAACAGTATTCAAACTCATGACGGAAGCTATTCACCCGGTCTTGCTGCACAGCTGCTGCGCCCCATGCTCAAGCGCCATTCTTGAATGGCTGACGCAGAACGGATACGCACCTACGGTTTTTTACTTCAACCCAAACATTTTCCCGGCACAAGAGTATCTGACTCGCAAAAACGAATGCCAGCAGTACTGCCGCAAACTCGGCATTCCTTTTGTGGACGGCGACTACGATCACGCGTTGTGGCGCGAAGCGGTCAAAGGGCTTGAGCATGAACCCGAAAGAGGTCTTCGCTGCCGCGCGTGCTTTGGCGTGCGCATGCTTGCAACCGCAAAATGCGCTCAGCGGCTGGGCATCGAATCATTTACAACAACCCTGGCGGGCAGCCGCTGGAAGCGGCTTGATCAAATCCGAGAAGCTGCCGAAGAGGCGGCGCGTCTTACTCCCGGCACTCGCTATTGGGATATGAATTGGCGAAAGGGCGGTCTTCAGCAGCGCCGAGGCGAACTGCTGGCTCAGGAAGGCTTCTACAACCAACTCTGGTGCGGGTGCGAATTTTCCATGGGACACCTCACCATGCGGGCCCCGGAAGAACTTCCTTCATATGTACGGGATTTCGTGAAACAACTCGGCAGCGCAAAAAACAAAGATGAGACTCTGCCAGCCTCGCCCGCACAGTCACCGATTGTTCCGCCCAACCATCCGAACGTTTAAAAAAACGACGCTCTGGAAGGAGAGAAGCCAGAGCGTCGTTCATAGGCGCCATCGGCCAAAAACGGCTTAAGACCCTTTTTTATTCAGAAGCAATCTAAATAAATGCTTCTGTATTACCCAATCTTATTTGGCATGATTGAAGGCTTTCTGTACGCGGAACGGCATAGCCTGATAGCCCATCGACCCATTAATGCGGATTTCAACTGCAGGCTCAGTTGAACCCCACTTGAATTCCTGCAGATAGGGAGATGGCGCTCCGACCGCCTTACCCTTCACAAGCACCATTTCCGGCGTGGCGGAATAAACCATGATCGAGTCCTTGTCGTCCTCATACTGCGTGAGCGATGTCACCGGGCTGTACCAGCTGTGACCGCGCTCCTTGCCGTATTCCCAAAGCTGTTCGACGGTGCGCTTTTCCTGATCAACCTTGAAAACGACGGCGCGCGAATATTTCATTTCAGGCAGCGCCGGCTGTTCGAGCCCGCGTCCATCGCCGTTGTCAAATGCAGTCACATAAACGAAACGCTTATCGGACTTCGAATCAATGCGGAATGCGGTGTGCTGCGTCCAGGTCCAGTCAAAGTTTGTCCCTTCACACTTGCCCTGCTGGCACTTGAGGGGCTTGCCGTCCTTATCGACCGGCGTCAGAACCTTATCGGACCACTTGGCCTGCCAGCCGTCCGGAGCGCCCAAAATCCACTTGACCTGCTTATCGCGGCCGATTTTGATAATCGCGGACTGATGACGCGAGGAAATGATGATGGAGTCGTCCGTCGGGTCATAGTCGACAGAGTTGACATGTGCCCAGTTGCGGCCGATGCCAACGCCCGTAATGTCGCCGAAGTGCTCTTCCTTATCCATTGCCGCAAGATCTGCACTCGAGAGTGTCTTGCCGGCGCTGTCGGCATCAAGATTCAAGCAGACAGCCCCCTGGTCGAGCGATTTGATAACGACATCGCGGTACGGATCCAGAATTTCCCACAAGCGCCAATCGTCAACCACTCGGCCGGCAGGCGTAACTTCCACGATAACGTCACGCACCGTGCGGACATTTCGGCCGTCAGGACGTTTCACATCGTTGGCCGCTACACGCAGCAAATAGTTGCCGTTCTGGGCCTGATCAAACGAATGTGAGAAGTCGGCGTAACCTGCAGGCAGGCGGCGATTGAAAATCTCGCGTCCCATAATGTCGTACTTGACATAACGCTGCCCGTAGCCCCATGTGAGTGCGCCGTCGGCACCCTGCTGGAAGCCCATCATCACACCGCCGTGATAAACATTTTCCATGTCATAGATGGAATCCACATTCATGTACCAGCGTACGGCGCCGGTCGCGTCAATAATGGCGTTCTGCGGGTAGAAGCACCATTCGAGCGCACCGCCCGAAGGGTTGTTCCAAACAACGCGCGAACCTTTGGGCGGAGAAACGAGCAGATTGTTGACGAGGTAGAGGCGGTCCTTAAATTCACCGTCCATCTTGACGACCTTCGTGTCAAACATGGTGGATTTCTGTGAGACCGTACCGTTGCCTTCTGTATAAACAGGAGGCGCATAGATCTGATAGCTTTCGCTGATCTTTTTCTGTTCGCCCTTGAGATCGGTGCGGGTGTAGGAGACCTCAACCGTATTCACATAGTCGGGATAAAGACCGAAAACCGGAATGCCGCCGTGGGTCAGGACTTCGCTGCGATCAACGTCGTACTTAATCTCCGAGCCATTAGGCTTAGGAACAATGCGTACTGAGACATCTGAGAGTGCATAGCCGCCTGAACGAATAATCGCGGTGAGCGGCGCAATCTTGTAGGGATTCGTGATGACTTCGCCGATTTGACCCTGTTTGGCATATTTCACTGCCGCGCCGGAAGCGCCGCCAGCCGCCATAGAAGTCGCGGGCACCATGGCCGCAGCGAAGAGAGAAAGGACGGAAACGGCAATCGCGGTTTTACTGATGCGCATTAATATCTCCTTTGGTCGAAAATAATTGAGCGTTGAAGTGTTTCCAATCAGAATTCCGAGATTCTGAACACTTCTAAAAACTTTCTTAAGCGTCAAAAAGATCTTATAGATCATTCATTTTTATGAATATTCACGCTTCTCATCGCTGAAATTGCGCCTTTAGCATCTTGGACTTTTGCAAAATGCAACTCGACCGAACACCGCCTTATTCTTCGCTGCTTTTATTGAAAACACTGTGTGAGAAGCGCAATCTCGCAGCGGCAGCCGAAGTACTTGGTCTGTCGGCTTCGTCAGCGAGCCGCCACCTGAGCGAAATGCGGGAGCTTTTTGACGACAAGCTTTTCACACGATTCCCCGGCGGCTTAGTGCCTACCCGCCGAGCACTGGAAATTGCGGCGCAGTCCGAGCCGATTCTGGACGGCTATGCCGCGCTCATGCGTCCCGCGCACTTTAATCCTGCGGAAATGACGCGGGAAGTGCGCATCGGCTGCGCCGACAATGCTCCTTTTTCGCTTTTCCCAAAATTCGCCGACTGCCTTCTTCAGCAGGCACCCAACATCACGATTTCATTTCTGCCGCTAGCCGAAGATCGATTTCTTCAGCTTTCAAGCGGCGAACTGGACTTCGTGGTTTCGCCAGTGATGGCGGTTCCGCCGGGTTTGCGCAGCATCGTGATTGGACGCAATGAATATGTGCTTGCAGCAGGATTTGACAGTCCGCTGGCCGCTGAAAGCCGCACTTCGCCGCTCTCGACCGAGCGAGTGCTGCAGGAATCTTTTGCTGATGTCTGCTTTCGAACTCAGCCGGGAGCCCCTTATACGACGCTTCGAGAAATCGCTTTTCCCGATTGGCGTGAGGCGCGGTCATCACTGCGCACCACGAATTTTCTTTCCGCGGTGACGACTTTAAGCTCGAGCCGTCTCATCATGGTGCTGCCGAAGAAAACCGCTGATACGCTCGCCAATGCCGGTCTAGTAGCGATTGTTGAAACCCAAGCCAAAAGCGTCGTTCAGACGCCGCATCTCATCTGGCACCATCGCACAGATCAGGACCTCGCCATGCAGTGGGTGCGCTCCGTACTCCTTTCTTCGGCGCAAGAGACTTAAAAACAGCCTGCTGAATCTTCGATTAGATTCAGTCCGGTGAAAGCTGCGCCCTGTAGTCTTGTGAAAGCCTAAAATAACTAGTTTCACCCATCGAGCCGCCAGAAGCCGCCTGTGTGTCATAGTCTGCTGCTTCATGAGCCGACCGACAATACAACCCATCCTCTTCAAGAAGGACAACCATGAAGGAAATTCGCACCCGCATTGCGCCGAGCCCTACCGGCATGATGCACCTTGGAACCGCCCGAACGGCGATCTACTGCTGGGCAGTCGCCCGCCATTTCGGCGGCAAATTCCTGCTGCGCATTGAGGATACCGATCAAGTACGTTCCACAAAGGAAGCGGTGCAGGTCATTCTCGACGGCATGAAGTGGCTCAATCTCGATTATGACGAAGGTCCTGTCTATCAGATGGACCGCCTTGCTCGATATCAGGAAGTCGTCGACGAAATGCTCGCGGACGGCCGCGCCTACTATTGCTACGCCACTCCCGAAGAACTCGACGCTCTGCGCGAGCAGCAGCGTGCCGCCGGTCTCAAGCCTCGCTATGACGGCCGCTGGCGTCCGGAAAACTGCGTGGGACGCCCCATTCCCGAAGGCGTAAAGCCCGTCATCCGATTCCGCAATCCTGATGAAGGCTCCGTGACCTGGAACGATGCCGTCTACGGCCCCATCACCGTGTCGAACGCCGAGCTCGATGACCTCATCATCATGCGCAACGGCATCCCGACCTATAACTTCGCCGTGGTGGTAGACGACTGGGATATGAAGGTGAGTCATGTCATCCGCGGCGCGGACCACATCAACAATACGCCTCGGCAGATCAACATCTACAAAGCCTTGGGCGCGGAAATTCCGGTTTTTGCGCACCTCCCGCTCATCTGCGGACAAGACGGTCAGAAGCTTTCGAAGCGCCATGGCACGGTTTCTGTGCTTGAATACGAAAAACAGGGCTATCTGCCCGAAGCGATCTTCAATTACCTCGCGCGCCTCGGCTGGGGCCATGGGAATATGGAGAAATTCTCGCGTGAAGAGCTTGCCGAAGTGTTCGACCTCTCCGACTGCTCGAGAGCTTCCGCCCGCATTGACTGGAAGAAGCTCGAATGGCTTAACGGTCAGTACATGAAGGAAGCCGATGACGATCGCCTCGCCAAGCTGGTGGCTTCGCGCATCGAGGCCCGCGGAGGCATCATCGCCAACGGTCCGGATCTCGCGAGCGTCTGCGGGCTGCTCAAGTCCCGCAGCGCCACGCTCGAAAAACTCGCTGAAGCTGCGCTCTTCTTCTACGCCGAAAATGCCGTCAACGCTGAAGAAGCCGCTAAGGTTCTCGCCGACGGCGGACGCGAAGCGCTTGAACTCTTTGCCCAGAAACTCAAAGCGCTTGATGCGGAAACGCCTGAAAACGTTTATCACTGCATTCAGGAAGTGATGGCCGAACGCAGCATTCCGATGAAGATTCTTGCCAACCCGCTGCGCGTCCTCGTCTGCCGCGCTGACCGCACGCCGCAGATTGACCGCACGCTCTGTCTTATTGGCCGTGACAAGGTACTGGCCCGTATCGCTGAAGGGTTGGCTTAATTTTTAGCCGCCTCTTGCGGAGAAAGATGCTTTCACATATAATTCGCTTTCTCCGCAAAGACGTCCCCATCGTCTAGTGGTTAGGACGGCAGCCTCTCACGTTGTCAACATCGGTTCGAATCCGATTGGGGACGCCATTCAAAGATACCTGTCAGGCAGTTGCCTCGACAGGTTTTTTTGTTTTCCAAGGCAGAAAACAAATTTGAGATTTTTGTTCACAAAGTGATTGTCCCGCAATCATTTCGGCAGACTATTCTTGCAAGTATTAAAAATATCCTTGCAAGGATTCAAGATGATTAAAAATCTCGAAAAAAGTACTGTCATCAAACTGAAGGATCAAGTTCCTTACCTCGCGGGGCAAGTTGTCAGCAAGACGCTTGCACAGAACGATTCTCTGAGCTTAACGGTCTTCTCTTTCGATAAAGGAGAAGAAATCAGCACGCATCAGTCCGGCGGCGACGCGATGGTGACGGTTCTTGAAGGTACCGGACGGTTCACGATTGACGGAGAGCCGCACCTCGTTAAAGAAGGCGAAACCATCGTCATGCCGGCCAAACATCCGCATGCGGTGTACGGTGAAGAGCGCTTCAAAATGCTTTTGACGGTTGTCTTCTAAAAGATCGAAGACCAGCCCATCTAGAGAGAGGCGGCATCGAGCTGCCTCTCCTTCAAAAAGGAGACGCGACTCCTCACTCTTCCTTATCCAAGCGATGTTTGCCGCCATGGCGCCCCGCTGTCACCACACGCACATCGCCCTGACGTTCAGCACGGCGACGGCGCGCCTCTTTAGGGTCTACCAAGAGCGGCGCAGAAATTTCCAGCCGGTCCCCGTCATGAAGCACCGTCATCACGTCCGCCCGACGGCCGAAAACAGATAGTCCTTCTCCTGACGCCAACTTTCGACCGGCCTGAGCGAGCGCCTCCTCCGCAATGACGCCGTCCTCGAGATCGAGTTCACGCTCCTTGGCGTGCGTTGCGCCGCCTTCAGCCCAAATTTCACACAACGTGATGCGCATGTCGGTCTCCAAAACAGAAAAACGATAGAATTTACAGCCTTGCGGCACGTAAAGCAATGCCGCCCAGCTTCGGAGCTGCCCATCCTGCCCAACTTGCAGGCGTGAGGTCAGCAGCCGAAATACTTTGAAAAAGGAGGCCGTCATGGCCGCCAACAGCAATAAAAAAACAACCAAAAATACCCAGCCGCGCATTCTGAATAAGCGCGCAACCTACGACTACGCCATTGAGGAGCGCTACGAAGCAGGGCTCGTCCTCCATGGCTGGGAAGTCAAAAGCGTTCGCGCCGGCCGCGCCCAAATTAACCTTGCCCACATCTACATTCGTGACGGCGAGTTGTTTCTCTGCAATGCACATATGAATCCGGCAGACCAAGCCTGCACGCACGAAACGCTTGAAACGAATCGTACGCGCAAGCTCCTGATGCATCGCCGTGAAATCATGAAGCTGATCGGCCGAGTGGAGCGTCAAAGCTACACCTTAGTGCCGCTCAACCTGCACTTCAAAAACGGCCGCGTCAAGGTTGATCTCGCACTTGCCCGCGGCAAGCGGGAATACGAAAAGCGCGATGACGAAAGCAAGAAGGAATGGAAACGCGAGCAGGAACGCATCATGAAAAAGGATGCTCGCGGCCGCCACATTCTCAACGGTTAATGCGGCACTGAAATGCTCAATATCTGACTGGAGGCTTTTGTCATGCGCTTGAAGAACACTTTTGCCAAACTCTCAGGAGTTGCCAGCGGTCTTCTTCTGAGCGGGCTGCTCGCATTGAACGGGGTTGAGGCTCGGCTCATTTCGGATGACAACGGCACCTCAGTTGATGTGCCTGAACACATCAGCCGCATCGTCGTTACGAATATTCTGCCGCTGGCCTCCGCCGTCACAATGTATCTGGGCGACGGCTCGCGCATTGTCGGCATGCATCCGGCCAGTATGTCAGCGGCGAAATCTGGACTTTTGGGTGAGCTTCACCCAGAGGTGCTTCAGGCTGATACGCACTTCATTCAGGGCGCAAACCTTAACCTGGAATCGCTCATGGCTTTAAAGCCTGATCTTGTGCTCGTCAATGCCTCCGATCGCCGCATGCTTGATCGGGTGCGCGCTGCCGGCCTCACTGCTTTCGGTATCAGTGCGGTGAAGTGGCACTATGACGTAGAAGCCACCTATGAGGGCTGGATGCGATCCCTGAAGGCGCTTTTTCCGGATGCCAAAGCCAATTCTGCGGCGATGGCCGAAAAATTCCGGCACTACCGCACCCTCATCGCTGAACGGACGTCCAACCTTTCAGACGCTCAGCGCCGTACCGTTCTCTTCATTGTCCGCACGGATGCTCGTCAGCTGGTGGTGTCAGGTGAAAAATTCTTCGGCGAATACTGGGCCAAAGCGGTCGGCGCTAAAAATGCCGCTCATGAGCTTAAAGCCGAAAACGCCAATGCCGTCGTCACGATGGAAAGCATTTATGCATGGAATCCAGACATTGTGCTTCTCACCAACTTCACGCCGCTCCAGCCCAATGATCTGATTGAAGGCCGCGATGCCGGCCGTGATTGGACGTCCGTCAAAGCCGTGAAGGACGGGCGCGTTTATAAAATGCCGCTCGGCCTTTACCGTTCCTTTACGCCGACAGCGGACACGCCGCTCACGCTTTTGTGGCTCGCAAAGACCATTTATCCGGAACGCTTTGCCGATATTGATCTTCAGGCCGAAACCGAGCATTTTTACCGCGATGTTTTCGGTTTGTCGCTCACAGAGGCGCAAATCAAAACCATCTATGCACCACAGGCCCGAGCCTCGGTCGGTCTGACAGGCTCAGTAAGAAGCTCGCGCTGATCCGATAACCTCGGGTGCAAACCATGCACGAATCCGTTGTTGACCCGCAGCCTGCGCCCAATTCCGCCGATCTTGCTGCTGAGAATCGGCGCCGTACCGCGCTCAAACTCCTCGGCATCGCTGCGGTTATAGCCGCTGCAGCCGTTTTTTCGCTCTGCGCCGGCCGCTACGGCCTCTCCATCGCCGACATTCTTGACGCACTTCTCCATCCCAATGCCGGCACAGCCGCATCCAATGTCGTCTGGCATGTTCGCCTGCCGCGCATCTTGCTTGCGCTCTTGGCGGGAGGCGGTCTAGCCCTATCCGGCGCAGCGTTTCAAGCGCTTTTTGCTAATCCGCTGGCCGCCCCGGATACCTTGGGGGTTGCGACTGGCGCCTCCTTTGGGGCCGTCCTGGCGATTCTCTTTGGCCTCCCTGCCGCCGGCATTCAGATGGGCGCCGTTCTCTCCGGCGCTGCCGCCATACTGCTGGTGATGCTCGTAAGCCGCACCCGGCCCGGAGAATCCGGCTCCATCTTGATGATTGTGCTTTCCGGCATGGTTGTCGGCGCACTCTTCACGGCTTTCGTCGGCATTGTGAAATTTGCCGCTGATCCGCAGGATGCACTGCCTTCAATCACCTTCTGGATCATGGGATCCCTCACGGGGGCGGGACTGCCGCAGATCCTTGCCTGCCTGCCGCTGCTTGTCATCGGCTCTGCCGTTCTGCTGCTGCTTCGCTGGCGGCTTAACATTCTGGCGCTTCCCGCTGATGAAACGTAGCCGCCTTAGTGCTACACTAAGTCAAAACGGATCAAAACGCCTCATACTCAAGCTCTTGCAAGTTTGCTGTGTTTCAAAGTGAATCACCGCGCGGCGCTCATCGTCAACCCAACTGTATGAGAAGTGTATGTTCAACGTGAAATCCATTCCGACCCTGCCGATCGGCATCCATTGCTATGAGCGTGGCGTCTATCTGCGCGTCACCGACCACAGCCGCTCGTGGCTCTACAAGTACCAGCTCAACGGCAAGCGTCGAGAGCTTGGCCTTGGCTCTGCCGACCAGCCGCTCTCTGCCGTCCTCGCCAAGGTTGCTCCTCTCAAGGCACTGGTAGCACAGGGCATTGACCCCAAGGATCAGATTGCTCAGGAGAAGGCGGAGAAGAAGGCGGCTGAGGTGAAGGCGTCCATGCCGACGTTCAATGAGTACGCTGGCCATGCTTTCGAGAAGATCCTATATCTGCGCAGCTTCACCGGACATACTACCGAAGCCGCGTGGCGAAGCGATATCCGCGTTCTCAAGGAAGCTTTCGGCAAGCAGCGCTTGGATGCAATCCGCCGCGACGACGTAGCGGTTTTCCTGCGTCAGTACTGGACGACGAAGCCTCGCCGCGGCCAAGACCTGCGCATGCGCCTCTATGGCATCCTCAACGTTGCCAAGGGGGAAGGCCTCATCCAGTCGAACCCTGCTGAGTGGAAAGGGTGTCTCGATGCTTCGCTTCCTCCTATGGGGCTTGTTCGTCGCACCACGCCTGTCGAGCACCATGTGGCGATGACCCCGGAGGCCTTGCGAGAAATCGTGGGCGCGCTGTGGAAGGAGGACTCCGTGTGCGCAATGGCGATCGTGTTCGGTGCCCTCACAGCCGGCCGAGCCAACGAGTATCTCGGCGGCCGGTGGGATGAAATCGACCTTGATGAGAAGACATTCTCCGTACCTCAGGCAAGGCGCAAGGACAAGAAGCCGTACCCCCACGTGGTGCCACTGTCGCGTCAACTCCTGCGCCTGCTTGAGCGTCTCGATACAAGCGGAGACTACATCTTTCAGGGGAAGGGCAAAGCGGCCGTTTACTCTTGCACGGTTCTGCGCGCGATCAAGCGGGCAAGCGGCCGAGACGACATGACGCTCCACGGCATGCGCTCCACCTTCTCCGACTGGTGCGCGAAAAACGAGAAGAACTTCCTTGTATCCGAGAAGCAGTTGATGCACGCTGTAGGCAACGCTGTTTTCCAAGCCTATCAGCGAGACGATCTCCTTGAGCAGAGACGAGTTCTCATGCAGGAGTGGGCAGACTTCCTTCTCCCGAACGTATAAAGAAAATGCCCCGTTGCTTTACCGGCAATCGGGGCATTGTCTCACGCGAAATGAAGGAAGTTCTCATCAAAACTATCTTACCACGGATACTGCTGCATCCTTGTCTACTGCAATCCGTTGAGCCAGGTCTCCACATCGGCCAGCCACTTCCGCACCTCGTTCGAGTAGGCCTGCGCATCGGGCAAGCTCGACTTGGCAAGGCTGGCAGGGATTGTCGGTGGCTTCGGACAGTCGACGGCGGTAGGCGTCGGCCTGCTTGCGCACCCTGTCAACATCGGCAGAGAGATTGTCGACGCGAGAAAGAGCGGCATCACGCTCTTCCCACGCTTCAACCAGTGAACGGTACTGCGCTTGTTCTTTCTCACGATGCTTCACTCCTAGAGCTTCTGCGCGAGCGGCATAGTCCGCCCGCAGTTCGGCAATATCCTCACCGTATGAGGACGCCGCTAGTTGGTAGCCTGTGAAGAATGCGCAGACTACGAGGATGACTGTGATGGCCTCGATTCTCATATTGCCCCGGCGCTCGTCACGCCTTCCCTGTGAAGAAGAGGACGAGCTTTACGAGTGACTCCAGAACGTTGGCCAAGAGTAGCGCGGCAATGAGGCCGACAACTATGCCGATGTAGAAGCCGCCCATAAGAGAGTCGTCGCCTACCGTATCAAGATGCTTGACGTAATCAACGTCGTTCAGTGTGTACCGCCCCTCGATCAGGGTGTACTTGGCTTCTGATGCCTTGCCCATTTTCGATCCTCAATGGCTTCAAGCCGCATGTTCAGGACAGCGAGATAACCTTCCAGCAACCCCTGCTGAATGCGAAGCAGGGACTTCGTACGCTGATCCAGTTTGGCAAAGCTGAACCCAACGATGAAAACGGAAAGTCGATCGAGACGGCTCTGCACCTCATCCCTTTCCTTGATCAGTCGTTTCTTCCAACCCATCATTCTTCTCCAAGGAAAAGTTTCGCCTCGACCTTGCGGCGACGCGTCAGGCCGGGAAGCTCCTTGCCGTTGACCTTGTTCACGTCAAGAAACTGGCGGGCGGCCTCGTCAATATCCGCAGTGTTCACAGCATGAAGAAGCTTCGGGCACTTATGCACCACGCCGTCGACGCCGATGTTGTACGCGAGGGAGAGGAGGGCAATGTACTGCCCCTCCGTGACTTGCACGTTGATCCACGGGGCAAGGCCAGAGGCATAGCGCTTGAGATCTTCAAGGAGCATGTCGTAGGCCTCCTTGTACGTCACGACCTGCCCCTTCTTCACGTCGGATCCGGTGTGGCCGAAGCCGATGGTGAGCACGCCCGCGGGGCATAGGTACGCCGTCTCGCGGAAGCCTTCCCATTGTTCAATGAAGTCTGCGGCCAACTCGACCGGCCAAGCCGTAAGGGCTCTCGTTTCACTCATGGCCTTTCTCCTTTTCCACGGTTAACCCGCGCTTCGCCATTTCTTCTTCGGCGTGCGCTTCAATGCGTTCGTTGAGGGTTTTGACAAGCCGACGGAGCACGGGCGGAACTGCACCGCCCAAGCCTCCGCGCTCCAAGGTCTCGATGATGGAGCCGAACTCACCCGCCGCGTAGGCGCAGATGGTGATGCTTTGAAAAATCTGAAAGTGGATGACGGGCGCGAAGACTTCGTCGAGCCCATGGGCGAGTGCTACGATGGCGAACATCAGTGCCTTCTTCAGGATGCCCAGAAAATTCTTATGGCTCGACCACTGCCCTTGAAGCACGGCTATGCCTGTGCCAAGGAAGAAGTCCGTCACAGTGAAGATGACAAGCCACCAGAGCAACGGCCCTACGTCGCCGAAGGCGAATGACAGGGCGCCGCCCAGCACACCGCCTGCGGTCAGCATGACTCTCTCCGCTCCTTGAGGAATGAGGTTCTGCAGGGTTGTCAGCATGATTGAAAAGAAAGGGGACGACTGGATCGCCCCCTGCGTGGTTAACGATCCATTGCTAGAACCGTGCGGATGTGCTTGATGCACTCCCACGCTTCACAAAGATCTTCCAGGTTCTGGGATGTCAGGCTGTAGTGACCGTCCCGAGCGTCGTCGAGGATCTTGTCGATCTTCTCCAGAAGCTCTTCTTCGGTGCGCTCACCCTGCATCTTTCGCATGTCCTTCAAGTCCATGACTTTCTCCTTAGTCGACCGCGTGTCTCTTTGCGATCTCAAGGAGCGCGTCGATGTCCGCCTTGTCGACCATGTAGCCGCTAAGCTCCACCTTGCCACCGGCCTCTTCGAGCGCGGCGTAGGCGGCCGCGGATGCACGGTCAAGATCAACCTTCCCTTCGTCCACGATGCCGAGCATCTTGAGCGTCGGCAGGGACTGCTCGACACGCACCGCTACGGCGTCGCGGATGTAGGGGGATACGAAGCCGATGCCAAACTTCAGGAGCCCGGTGGGTGCCTTCGGCATGACCACCGTGGTGATGAATTCGCTGGCAATCGTCGGTATCTGGGAGACTTCAACGTTCATGACGCGCTCCTACCGGTTACTGCTGCGCCGTCGTGCGGGCGGGATTGGAGACCGTCACCTGAGTCGCGCCTTCGGGAGACGTCCACTCGTTGTAACGGGGCATCGGCTGCGGGCAGATCGCGCCAAGCGGCACGACCTCCTTCGTGATGGCGTTGACACGAGCCTTGATGGAACCGACTTCAGCCGAAAGGTTGCTGAGACCGCAGGCGCATCGGATGCCACGCGATCAATCTTCTGCGTGATGATCTGTTCGCGCAGCTGAGCCTTTTCAGCTTCGCACTTCTGCTGTGCTTCGAGCACCGCCACGCGTTCGCGATTGGCCGCGGACTCCTGCGCAATTGGCGTGATGTAGGCATACATCTCGTCTCGAAGCGTCTTGTTGTCAGCAAGCGTCTGCTTGTAGACTGCCGCGTCCTGATTGTCGCTGTAGCGCATGGCCGTCAGTTCCGCGATCTTTGCGTCCTTTTCGGCGAGAGCGTTAAGCGCCTGGCCAAGCTGAGCGTTCTGACAACCGCCGCCCAACAGACCGCCGAGAAGGCCGCCACCGTTCCCGTTGGCGTTGAGAAGCCCCAAAGCAGTACCGGCGATACCGAGTCCAAGGCCGCTTCCTGCGACACCCTTGCTTGCGAATTCACCCATGGCAAATCCTCCTACAAAATGCGCGAAGTGTCGGCCAGAATTGCCTGTATTCCTCGTGCATTACTAGTCTGACCTATGGGCTTGCTCTCATGCACCCACTCGACGGGACTGAGATCGACTGAACGCCTTTTCAAGGTATTCGTCCACGTCCGTCTTGCGCCAGCGTTGACGGCCGAGAATCTGTGCAGGCGCGGGGAAACGGCCTTCTCGCACGGCTTTCTTCAAGGTGTTGTAGGCGCATCCCACGTAGGCCTGCACTTGCTTGGCCGTCATCAGTTCTTGCGGCTTCATAGTTTTCTCCTTTCCATAAGCAGGTCGAGGACACTGCGCTTAGTGTTGATTCGTTCTTGAACGGTCTCGTCCAAGGTGTCTTTTGCGATGATGTTGTAGACGAAGACGGGTCTCGGATGCCCCGCCTGAGCTTGTCGGGCTGGCCCGATGCGTTCAATGATTTGCTCGTGCTCTTCCAAGTTCCACCCGGTGGAGTAGAAGACCAGCACGCTCCCGCCGTCCTGAAGGCTCAGACCATGGCCGCAGGAGGCGGGGTGTGCAAGGAGCATCGGGATCTTGCCGGCATTCCAGTCGCGGATCGTCTGCGGGTTCTTGTCGAGCACGCGGGAGCCCTTGAAGTAGGAGAGGATCCTGTCGCGCTCGTGCTTGAACTGGTACGCCACGAGGATCGGCATGCCGTTGGCCTCTTCCACGATGGATGCGAGCGCACGGAGCTTGCTGTCGTGGACGTGGAAGTAAGGCTTCGTCGTCCCTCCGTCGACGCGTTCTACCGACTGTGCGGCCTTCGCCTCGGCAAGCCGCTCGAAGTCAAGCGTTACTTCCTCGCCTTCGTAGAGGTTGCCGGAGGCAAGCTGCAGACAGGCAGACGTCTTCGTGGCCGCGTTGGCCGTGTCGACGGCGTACTCGCCCAACTCCACGTAGAGGTTCCGCTCGAGGCTTCGGTACGCCTTCATCACCTTCTCGTCGAGCGTTACCTCCACGTCCATGACGATGGGCTTCTGGATGTCGAACCAGTCCTCGGCGTTGAGCTTGAGCGCGATGTCCTGCGTCTTCTCGAGGATCGCTTTCTCGGCGAACCCGCGGGGCTCGTACTTCACCGCGAAGGCGTTGGCGCCAACGCGTATCGGCGTGAAGTAGACCTCTTGGTATCGGCGCATCGTCTTGCCAAGGCGCTCGCCTTTGTCCAAGAACCAGAACTGTCCCCAGAGATCGAGGAGCCCATTCGAGGCGGGTGTCCCTGTGAGCTCTATGAAGAACTCGGAACGCCACGCCACGGAGCCAAGGGCCTTGGCACGGGACCCACCCGAGCGGGTGCGGAAGCTCTTCAGGCGCGTGGCCTCATCGGCGACGATGATGTCGAACGGCCAGTTGCCGTCGAGCTCCTCGACCAGCCAGGGGAGGGACTCGTAGTTGACGCAGTAGATGTCGGCCTTCTCATTGAGCGCCTTCTTCCTCTGCGCCTTCGAGCCGTAGAGGACGGAGACGCGCATGTGGGAGAAGTCCTCCCACTTGGCGACCTCATCCGGCCACGTCGATACGGCCACACGGAGCGGGGCGAGGATCAGCGCGGGGCCTACGCCTTCTACCGACTGGAGAAGGTTGATAGCGTAGAGCGTCGAGCTGGTCTTGCCCATACCCATGCCTGCCCACACGGCAGTCCGCTCGCGGGAGAGGATGTGGTTGACGATCAGCCTCTGATAGGGGCGAGGGGTGAACTTCATGATTTCCCCTTGTCTTCGCACCAGGACAGAATCCACGCGACAAGCCCGGCGGCGAGGAGCGGGAGCAGCGTAACGAACACCCCGAAAAGGGCATCACACATACGGGTCTTCCTCCAGCGCGTGCCAGGAGCGAAGCGAGAGCTCCGTGAGCACGCTGTCAATGTCCTCCTTGGACGCCGCCCAGCAGGCGTGAAGCCCGCTGTCATTGAAGATGGCAAGCTCGCGCGTCTGCTCAGGGCGGGGCCGCTGCCCCGGCGCCTTCACTTCCACGAAGACGGCTGCGCCCGGCGCAAGGATCAGTCGGTCCGGCGCTCCGTGGCGCCCTTCGTAGGAGAGCTTGCGCACACGGAAGCCTTCTGCCTTCGCCCGCTTGCACAGGTAGGCTACGAGATTTCCTTCGGGCGTCATTCCTCTTTCTTCTTCATCATCTGGATACGGATAGAGCGATAGTCCTTCAGTCTTCCGACAAAGTAGGACAGTTTGTTGATGGCGGCCTCGATCTCCGTCAAGGTCGGAGGGGTTAGACCTTTCCAGTCCTTTCGGCACGACGCGGCGCGGCGCATTCCTCGATTGCTTCCAGCGAGTATCGTGCGCGGAGTCTGTGTGCTTTTTCGTTCTTCATTCCTCTTTCTCCTTTCTGACCCACCACGACGGAATGTCAAGATAAACCCATGCGATGTCGTCGAAGTCCTCGGCTTTGTACTCGGTTCACTTCGTGACCTTGCAGCCTTTGACGGCCTTTACCCCGTAGAAGAACTCAGTGCCCAGGCCGAAATATCCACGGGGGATAAGCGCGGGCTTGCCGCCTTTCAGAGCGATGATGATTAGTTCTTTTCCGGTGTCTGGGTGCGTCGCTTCATCCTTTTCGTCGTACCGAACCCATTCGATCTTTCCATCTTTTGTCATTCCTCGTCCTCCTTCTGCTCGACGAGTCGGTCAATAGCCGCGCCCACTGCCGCTAAGCAGGAGACAACATCCGTCCTCAGGACGACAAAGCCGTTGGCAGCGGCACCGCAGATCCTGTTCTCGAACAGCCAACGGAGCGGGCCGTTGTGCTTCTCCGCGATGAAGCGTGCGGCACAGGCCCCTCTGGCCGACAGAACAGCGGCCATGGAGCCGTTGTCGAGGAGGGCAAGCTGTCGATTGAGGTACCACTGGGCCTTCTTCAGGTCCTCGAGCTCGGGGCACCCCTCCTTATTGCCGGCGCGGCAGAGGTACTTGACGGCGCTGCCCAGGCAGAAGGGCAACTCTTGGCACACGTCGATGGGCTGAACGAGGTAGCCCGCGTCCTCGTAGTGCTTGGGATGGTTGATGTTGTCGTTCACTTGATCTCTCCTTTGTTGAACGTGAGACGGCGCCAGTCGTAGACGCTCGTCAGAAAAGTTTCGAGCTTGTGGATCTCGGTCAGCGGGATGCCCTTGGCGCCATCCATGTCGATGACGACCTTGGGCATGCCCACCTTGGAGACGCCGACCACGCGGGCGGTAACACGCACAGAGCTGTCTTCGCCGTGGATGGCGCAGGTCGGCAAAGGGTATCGATGGATAATGCAATTCATGGTTTGATAGGTGTGTAAAGTAAAAGGACAAAGGGTTTGGTTATCGGCACCACGACATCCTCGTCATGACAGTGCCACTCCCAGCGTCAGGGAGTAAATGAAAGAAGGGGCGTGCGTGCGTTTCGGACGGTACTTCTTGTTTCTCTTTTTCATTTTTGAACCTTTAAAAGCCCCATTTGGAAGGCCTCATAAATCGCTTCGGCGACGTTGTGGACGCCCAGCTTCTTGAAAAGTTTTTTCTTGCGCGAGACGACAGTCGCAAACGAAATGCCCAGGATTTCCGCAATCTGCTTTTGCTCGAGGCCCTTCGCTGTGAACTGTAGGATTTCCAACTCGCGAGGCGTCAGGCACCGGTTTTTCTCTTCGACCATGGTCTAGTCCTTCCTGTATCTGTAGGCTTCGTAGCCC
>UMHJ01061909.1_pt1 | contig 41417 bp, 26 predicted proteins | sample 1965511 | NCBI WGS metagenome assembly UMHJ01 (sample SAMEA4836096, study PRJEB28245) | human gut metagenome | biome: gut microbiome; material: fecal sample | place: Denmark | collected 2008
CGGCATAGAAAACTCCTCTTTTTCTTTTATAAATAACACATGTTATTTATTTGCTATTTTACTATATTCTAAGATAATTTACAAGTTGTCTTTATGGATAAAGCAACAAAAAATGGGACCCGCTGCAAAATCCAGAGGATTTTGCAGCGGGTCTTTCATTCGTGAAATCGGAATCTCTTCTGACGCCGACCTCCCCGGTTGAGGTGTGTTATTGCTTGGCTACATTTTCGCAGTAGCGAGTCAGGATGACCGCCACCTGAGCACGGGACGCGTTGCCGCGGGGACCCAGCGTACTTTCACTGGTACCGCTGATGATGCCTGCGCCCACAGCCCACTGCATGGCGGGAATGGCATACTCGCTCAGGTCCTCGAAGTCGGTATAGGAGAGGATGTTGGTGTCCTCGCCCACGCTGACGTCGTAGCCCTTATACTGCGCATAGCGGTAGAGCATCGCTGCCATCTGTTCCCGGGTAATAATATCGTCGGGGCCAAATTTTCCGTCGCCGTAGCCGGACACGATGCCTTCGCTGGCAGCCCAGCGGATGGCTTCCGCATACCAGGAATTAGCGGCCACGTCGTCAAAGGCCATGGCGTAGTCCACCTGGGGGCTGCCCTCCAGCCGCCACAGAATGGTGGCGATCATGCCGCGGGTGGTGGTCACATCCGGACCGAAGGTGGTAGCGCTGGTACCGGCCATCAGACCGTTCTGATACACATAACGCACACCGTCCTCATACCAGGCTCCCGCGGGAACGTCGATAAAGGGCAGGTCTCCCGCTGTGATGGGGGCAAAGGACGCCTTCACCGTGACGGCTCTGGACGGCATGACAAAGGTATACTTGCCGTCTCCCTTGTCGCTGAGGGTCACGTTATTTCCAGCTCCATCGGTCACGGTAAGTCCGGTGAGCCGATAGCCGTCCTGAGGTGTGGCAGTCAGAGTCACGGTCGTACCTGCGCTGGCGGTATTGTGGCTGGATTTGACCGTACCGTTTTCACCGGGTTCCACGGTGACGCGGTAGCTGGCGGTGGTTCCGCCGCCTCCGCCGCCGCTGGTATGGGTGCTGGTGATATGCAGGGTATAGGTGGTGCTGCCGATGCTCACGGTAATGACCGTCTCGCCCACGCCGATGGGAACGGAGAGGCTGCCGCTGCCGGAGGTAAACTCCTGGCCGTTGATGGTGACCTTCTCTCCGCTGCCGGAAATGGCAGTGACCAGGGTGTTGTCGGCGGAGACGCCGGAGATGGAGTAGGTGAGTGCGCCGCTGCCGTCCGCGGTGAAATCATCCATGGAGACAGGCAGTCCGTCAAAGAACAGCTTGTTCTCTCCGGCTGCGGCGGCGTGTACCACCACCCGGCTGCCCAGCTGGCTGAACTGGATGGTACTGGTCTGGGCGGTTTCGCCATACAGCGTTCCCGTGATGCCGGTGGTCTGAGTCTCCAGCACCTGGCCGTTTTCATCCAGCAGGGAGGCCACCAGGGTAGCGGTGGTCTGATCCTGGAGGGAGTTGTTGTTCAGTTCCACCACGGCGGTGGTGGTACCGTTGCTGTTGGTCTGGGTCACGTCCAGGGTGGTCTTTTCGCCGGTACGGGCGTATGCACCGGTGAGCAGGACGGCGGAGGAGTTGTTGCCGGTGGCGTATTCCGCCATGGTCTGGCCGTTTTCCTTCACATCGGCCTTGGCGTAGAGATACACGCCGCTGGCGGGGACCTCGCTCTGGCCCAAGGTGCCGGTCACGTAGCTCTTCAGATCATAGGTGACCTGGAAGGTCATGCTGCCCTGATCCATGCGCCGCAGAGCGTCGCCGCTGAGGGTGACGGTGCTGCCGGATGCGGACACGCCGCTCTGGCTGCTCACCAGGGTCACGTTGGCGGGCTGGGTGTTTTCGGAGTCGGTGTAGAAGTTCAGAGCCACGGTGCGGCCCGAGCCTTCCAGCTTGGCAGCTGCGTCGTTATAAAGGGTGATCTGGACGGTGCGCTTACCCGCATTCTCGCTGACTACCTTCATGGAGGAAATACCCACGTCGTTGTAGTTGAGATGCAAGGTGCCGCTGGCAAGCTGGCTGCCGGCGCTGACGGTATAGGCGGGATTGGTGATGGTGCTGCCCGTCTTGTACATGACCGTTACGTCGGCGCTCTCGCCGGGATTCAGGGTCACGGGGTTGGAGGCATAACCACCCACGTCCACCTTCAGGTCAGTAAGCGTGGTGGTGCCGGTATTGCGGAGGGTAAAGCCAACGGTGGTGAAGGAGTTCACCTGCAGGTCGGCGTAGTCCACCGAGATGGCGTCCACCGAGACGGCTTGAGCAGTCAGGCTGCCGCCGCCGGTGAGCAGCTGGTCGGTGTCGGCGGGTACAGTAACCCCAGCCACGGTTTCGGTGGCAGTCTCGCTGTACTGGGTGCCGAAGATGTAGGCGTTGATTTTCCCGCTGCTGTCCTTCCAGGCGCTGAAGGAGTTGGACAGGGTGCGGCTGGGCAGGGCAACCAGTGCCTGGGGACTGGAGAGATACACGCTGCCGTCGATCTTGCAAAGCTGAGTGCCGTAGAGGACGCTGTGGTCGGCTTCGCCGTCGGCATTGGTCGCCGTCTCGGCCCACACCAGAGTCAGTCCGTCGACGCCCTGGCCGCTCTGCTTGGCAAACTGGAAGTTGGAGTTGATGTTCAGCTCATCATCCTGAGAGATGGCCTTGACGCTGGCAGGAATGGCGTGTTCGCTGCTGCCGTTGTAAAGCTGCCCATCGGCGCCCACGGCCTGCAGGCGGATATCGCCGCCATCCTGGGTGCTGTACCAGCCCAGGATAAAGGACTCTGTGCCGTTATCATTGACCGCCGTAACCTGAGGATTGGAGTCGGTCTCCTTGTCGTTGGTGAGCACCACCAGGTCGCCCAGGGTACCGTTGGGGGAGACGGTGCGGTAGGCCAGTTCATAGCCTTCCATGGGGTTCTCCGGGTCGCTGGACCCCCGGTCCAGGGTAAAGACCAGGATGGAGGTGCCGTCGCTGAGCATGGCGGTTTTCAGGCCGACTACGCCGCCCAGGGAGCCGTTGTAGGCCATCTGGGCATCGCTCCAGGTTCCGTTTGTATAGCGGCTGAAATAGATGGTGTCCTTGGTGTCAAACGCAAACTGCTCCTGGGAATCTGTGGAGTAAATAGTATCGGTGGAGGTGTAGACATTCCGCCAGAACACCACAGCTTTGTCGCCGCCCACCGCCGTCACTGGCGCCAGATCGGGAGAGGCGTTTTCGGTAAGCTTCTCAGTGGTCCATCCATCTTTATAAACAGACACCATGATCTCGGTGCTGTTGAGCAGCTGCTTCTGCTCGTCCGGGGTAATGGGGTCATCCGCATTTTTCTCCAGGCTGGTGTTCAGCCGGGACCAGGCGGCCACGGTGAAACCACTGGTGCCGGACAGGGAGGGCGACAGATCGCCAAAGCCGTTGGCGTCCAGGACCTGGCCTTCCTTACCTACCTCGCCGAACATGACGCGGCTGTCATAGAAGTCCTGGCTGTTGCTGTCGCTGATGTAGGCGGAGATGCTGCCGTCGTCGTTGACCACAGGCTCGGAGCCGGGGTTGGCGTCGTTCTGCACCACCGCGGCAATACTGCCAAAGCTGGGATCATTCCAGGTGCGCTCCCCGTTGGCGTAGGCCGCCAGGTAGGTGCGGCTCAGGAGGGTGGGGGTGCCTTGCAGGGATGTGGTGCTGGTGCCGTTACCGGTCCAGTAGTCGTTGATGTACTGATAATCGCCGAATTTTTGGTTGTAGTTGACTTTACCGGAGACCAGCGCTCCGTCGTAGGAGATAAACAGCAGCTTGACGACCACCTTGATGCCTACCTCGCCTTCCACGCCCAGGGCCTGTCCGTTTCGCTGCTGGCCGCTGGTCAGATAGGTCTGGGAGAGGAACTGGTTGGTGGAGTCGCCGGTGAGCTTGCCGAACAAGCCGATCTTCAGTGCCACGATGCTGTAATCAAAGCCCACGCCGCCGAAGGCGCTGATGTAGCCGTTGATGCGCAGGGTGGTAAGGAAGTCGTTGACCGAGTCGGAGGCCTTGGCCTCGTCGCTCCAGCCAGAGGTATCCTTCACCTGATCGGTGTAGACGGTGGCGGCCTTAAAGTCCAGCTGGAGAGCCAGGCCTGCGCCGAAGGAGGCGGTGATGGGAACAGGGCCAGCCCAGAAGTTCACGTTGGCCTCAAAGCTCACACCCGCACCGGCGGTAAAGCCGCCGCTTACCACCCGGAAGGCCCACTCGTGCTGGTCGGTATCGTAGTAGAACTGACCCTCATAACAGCCGGTCAGCTGGGCGCCGAAGTCCAGGCCGGAGTTGGCGGTTTTCAGGAAGTTCTGCTTCAGATCCTGTCCGGGGTGGTAGTTGCCCTGGGCCATGTCGCTCAGGTCGCCCACGCTGGGCACGCCCACCTGCCGCTCGGTATCCAGCAGCTCGTAGTTCATGGACAGGCCGTTCTGGTCATAGTCAAAGTCCTCCAGTTCCAGGCTGTCATAGCCGCCCCAGATTAGCACATTAAAGACGGTGCTGTCCTCGGTGGGGGTGATAAGGACCTTGAACAGGGGATTGCTGGTATTGGCCGCCGAGAGCAGCATGTCTTGGATGTCGCTGTTAAAGGCATTGCTGATAGAACTGCTGCCGAAGTTGAATCGGCTTGTTTTGCTGCCCAGGCCATCCACAAAGCTGCCCTGCATGTCCAGCACCACAGCCTTGGCGTCCTCATTGACCAGCTTCACATCGGTCAGGTCGATGACCTGGAAGGGCATGGACACATCCTTAAGCAGCTGGTCATTCTGGTACACACAGGCCCGGAGCTTGGCGGCCGTTTCGGGCTTGAGCCAGCCGGAATCGGTCATGGTCTCCTTGGTCAGGACCGTGGTGTTGGTGACGATGGGGATGGAGGAGAAGGGGAAGGTGCTGTCCTCCACGGTCTGGCCCTTGGGGGCAAAGCCGTTCTCTCCGGTCATGGAAACGGTGGCCTTGCCGTTTGCCGCATCCACACCCCAGAGCATAAAGTGGCTGGTCAGCTCAGCATACTTGTAGGTGCTGTTGGGACCCACTCTGCCGGTGGAGCCCATCAGATCACGGACCTGCAGGTCATCCCCGCTCTCCTTGCCGTAGGACATGGTCTGGGCGGTGAGGAAGGGCTGATTTTCCTGGCCCTGGGGCACCGTCTCCAGATTGACCACAGAGCTGCCGGTGCGCAGGATGCGGTCGGCGGACATGCTGCCCTGGACATTCACCAGGGTGGGGAAGTAGGTTTCACTGCCGCTGCTCAGGTCACGCAGCTCGAACCAGTAGTCCAGCGCCGCGTTGGTCAGCTGTCCGGTGTACCCCTCCGCCGCAAACTGGGTGGCGTCCATGTAGACGGTCAGCTTACCGTCCTGATCGGTGGTGTACGTGCCATCGGTGGCTCCGGAGATCAGGCCGCCGGAGGTGGGACCCATCTGGGCGCCCTCACAGTAGTAGCCGCCCAGATACACGCCGCCCCGGAGGGTAACGGTCTCATTGGCAAAGGGCGTGCCGTCCGGCTTCACCAGATACAGCTCCGTCTTGGCGGCGGGCACCAGGGTGATGGTGTTCAGGGGATAGAGCTGCAGCTTGGCGGCGTCCCGTTCCCCGCTGGACAGGGCGCTGTTCAAAATGGTGCCCAGGTTGGGCTCCTTTTCGCTGCCGGAGCGGAAATATACATCGCTCTTGATGCCGCTCTCCTCATAGACGGCCAGAAGTCCGTCCTCGTTGGTTTTGACCGTCTTGGTCTCGCCCGCGCCGTTGGTGTAGGTGACCTGGGTGGTTTCCGCGGGCGTAGCCTGGAAGAGATAGAACTTATCCCGCAGCGTTTCCACATTCACGGTCACGCTGTCGTTCATGCCGGTGGCATCGTGGGTGGCGGTGATGGTGGCGGTACCATCGGTGGTAGAGGAGACCGCCATCTGGGTCTGGGGCAGATAGGTCTCATAGCCCAGATCCTCAATGTTGTCCCACAGGCCGCCCTGGCGGTAGTAGACACCCACGACCTCGGGGTGATCGGACACCCACTTAATGCCGTCCCGGAAGCTGCTCCAGTTGTAGGCGTCGGCGTTGATGCTTACGTACTCGATGAGGCCCAGCTCCTGGCGCAGCTCCAGAATCCCTTCGCTGTCGGTGGGGAGCTTACCGTTCACCTTGGAGGTGTTGTCCAGTTCGATGGTATCATCCCCCACGATCTCCAGCGCGCCGCTGCGGTAGACCCGCAGGACGATGGAGTCGGAGCTGGGGGCAAAGTTTGCGCTACCAGTCTCATTTTCCGTAAAGGTAATGGTATAGGTGTCGTAGAGACCGGTTCCCCCCATTTTTTCCGGAGTAAAGGTGACCGTGCTGCTGCCGCCATTTACCGATTTGGTCGACAGACAGCTATCAGCCGGCACCGCGCTCTCCGCGCCGTCTGCCATACGGGTGGCGGACAGAGTACCGGAGGCATCCGGATTGTTGCTGATGGTACAGGTCAGGGAGGCGCTCTCCGTGTCGGTGAGGTCGGTCTTGTCCGAGGTGATGCGCATCTCGGTGGGAGGCGAAAGCACTGTAATGGAGGCATCCGCCGATTTGGCCTCAGGACTGGCCATACTGACCTGCACCGTATACTGACTCTGGGGGTAGGTCACTGGCAGGTCTGCCGCCAAGATGGTGCAGGAGGTGATTCGCTCGCCGCCTGCTGTATTGCTTACCTCGTAGGTCTTGCTGGGCTCACCGGTGGCCTGCGTGCCCGCGAAGAGCTTGACAGTAAAGGTGATGTCCTTATCGGGATAGAGGTCAAAGACGTTTGTATTCCACTTCACGGTGGCATCGCTGCCGCTCTGGAGCAGGGTCTCCTGGGCATACTGGGGGATAAGCAGGGTCAGCTTATCTCCGGCAGTGATGGTAAACTGGAGTTCGTTGGACTTTTTATCATCCTCTTCATTGCCTGGCGTGCCGTTGTCCGCCATATAGTAGAAACTGACGGTGCCGGTTTTGGACTGCAGTTCGATTTGACCCTCCTGGGTAATCGTAGCGACGGCCTCGTTTGTGCTGTACCACGTGCCGCTGGTGGCTGCACCTTCAGGAGTGACTGCTGGCTGGAGCTGTGGGATCTTCTCATCGCTCAGGGCAATGGTGTAGTTGTAGTCCTCCCCGGCACCGACCACACTGATGGTCACCCCGGTCACATCCACGCGCTTTCCGATGATAACCGTTTGGGTTGCCCAGCTCACGGTTTTCCAGTCCTCGCCGTCCTTCACCTGGAGCTGGACGGTGACGGTCTGGTCCTGGTCCGTAGGTTCAATAAGGTAAGGGGCCGCGGTGAAAGCGTAAGAGCTACCTGTGCCCTCAGCCATGGTGACGGTATAGGTCTTAGCCTCGCCGCCGTTTACGCTGATAAGCAGCTGCATCAGACCGGTGGGATTGGTCAGGTACTTACTGTACATCTGCTGGTATTCGTCGTCCTGCTTGGTGGAGATGGCAAACTTGATTGCCTCCGCCTCTTTGTTATAGCTGGCGGTCAGGTCGAGGACGGCATTTTTCAGAATAGGGGTGTCCAGGGCCACGTCGGGAACGGTGGAATTCACCTGGGCGCTGTTGCCCCAATAATCGGTAATGCCGGAGTTGACTGCCACGTTGAGAGTACCGCTGTCAATCTCCTTGACCTCATAGAAGAAGGTAATGTACTTGCCGCTGGTGGAACCGTGGAGTTCTTCCAGCGTGTACGGCGTGTCGTTAATGATAATTTGAGTCTCGTCCGTAGCCTCAAGGTACTCATTGCCGGTGATGGTGATGGGAATCACGTCGCCGCTCTGGTAGGTCTTCTCCGGTGCAGAGACGGTGAGGGTGAGATCGACTCGATTATCAACCAGCGTGATGGTGCAATCCGTGGTGCTGGTAAAACTGTCAATGGAGTATGTATAATTCGCAATATTCCCAAGGTCCTCGAGATTCTCCGGGGTAACGCTTGTGCTGTTACACAGCGCGGTAGAAAACCTGCGCGGCAGGATACATCTTGTTCCGTCGGACGAGTTAAGCTTATCGGTGAGCCCTTTAAAAGAGATCTTGGTCGTGCCGCTGTCTGAATTGAGCGTAATGGGAAAGTCACCGATAAGGCTGCTTTCCTCGATGATATAATAACCATGGTAAAGGAGATCATCCCTGCCGCTGTTTTGGTAGACAAAGACGTCCTTCGGAATGATCAGCGGATGATTTTGATCGTTCTTCTGCGCCAAAGTGGCATCTACCTGGAAGCGCACGGCGTTATCCGCATTGAGACCGGTAATACACCGCTGAAGATAGGTCAACGTGTTGTCCACTATGGTTGCATTTTCATCCACCAGCGAGAATTCCAGAAAACGTCTGCCTTCCGAGAATGATAATTGCTTTCCCGTTGTGCTGCAGGAGCTGCCCATAGCAGGAGGGGTAATCTTAACGCCAAAATAGCCGTTCCATTGGTCACTCAGCCCGCTGCTGTTCTGGAACAAGAAGCCCTGGGCGTCATAGAAGGTCACATTCTGCCAGATATCCCCGAAGGTCAGCGTTTCAAATGGGAAATATTTTTCACATTCTTCAAACGTCCACATTTCAGGCACTGTCATGCAGAGATACAGCGGCCCGGTATAATCCTTGGAAAATGTTGCGGATAAAGTGTACTCTTTTCCGTTTGCATCGTTCATATTATCAACGCTGCTAAGGTAAACGACTTCATTCGCGCTACCCCAAGCAAAAGTGTCGAGACTATCGGACAGGAATACCCGAAGGTTACCCCTGAACATAGACGTGGCCCCACTAAAAAGGGCCTTGAACGCGTCGGAAAAGTCCATCTTGAACTTAACGGAAATGGTGGTTCCCGCCGGGACAGTCACACTGGGGATACTGATGTAATATTTATTCCCGGACTGTTTCATGTTGCTGGTGTCAAAGACGATTTGATCGCTGTTGGCCGCCAGCGTCATGCCCTCGCCCTGGAGCTGCTCCAGCAGGCTGTTGAGATTCTCCAGGGACTCGCCCTCGAAGGCAGCCCCGGTGAAATACTTCTCCTGCAGATACTGCAGCTGCCGCTCGATGGCGATGATGGTAGCAAGGTCCTTCAGGGCGATGGGCACCCCGTCTACCTCCGCCACCTGGGTGAGGTCCGTATCCGGGTCATTGAGAAGATCCTCGATCTCCTCCAGGGTATAGGTCTTTCCGTCCAGGTCGATGGTCTGGTCGGTGACCAGATTGCCGTCCTTGTCCAGAAGACCAAGGGTGTCCAGCAGGTCATAGACTTCCTCATAGCTCTCGCCGGTGAAGTCCTGCAGCTGCTGGAGCAGACTTTCGTTTTTCGCTGTCTGGTTATTCAGCAGGTCGCCCACGGCAGCAAAGGCTGTGCCCGGCAGCAGGGACAACGCCATGCAGAATACCAACAGCAGACTGAGTAATCGTTTTCTCATAATTCCTCCTCTTTCTTATCCGTCCATCTGCATTGAGTCCAGCAGTTCATTGATGGAGGCTCGGATACACACAGTTCCGTCATCCCACACCACCTCGCTGTCCTCGATCCTCGCTGTGGAGAAGAGCCCCGGCTCCGCCAGCCGCCCAAAGCGGATGGCGTTTACCCTGTGCTTCAGATCTACCACTGCCTCACTGCCGTTGGGAAACATCAGCTTCAGCTGATATGCCGGGAGCACCTGTAGGGTTACGCGGGTTTCCTCCATACCATACCCTCCTTTTTCCATAAAAATAACAGCATGGAATCTCTGTTTTTATCATACAGAAATTCCATGCTGTCCACATCCCCCGAAAGGGGGATTTTGGGGGAGTTACTTCAATAGGTCCACCAGCTTGCTCCGGCGGTCGATATTGGTCTTGTTGAAAATACTGCGGATATGGCTCTTTACCGTCTCCTCCGAGATGTACAGCCGCTGGGCGATCTCCTTGTTGCGCAGGCCCTCCGCCGCCAGCTGAGCCACCTCCCGCTCCCGGTCGCTGAGCTCCGTCATCTGGTCCGGGTACTTCTCCAGCATGGCGAAGATCCGGCTCTCCTCCGCCCGGGTGTAGTGGATCTCCAGGGCCTTGATCTCCGCAATGGCGGTCTCATGCTTCTTTTTAATGGACGGAAGCAGGAACAACACGGAGAGATATTTGCGGAAACAGGCCAGGAAGGTATAGTTTTTGTCCTGCTCCGCCAGGGTGAGGGACTGCTCCAGCCACTCTGCCGCCTTGGGAACGGCTGCCATGGACAGGTAGCACAGGGCAAGGCCCACGCACATGAAGTTGCGGGTGGACAGGGAGATGAGACGGGGATCCAGCTGGAGGGAGGCCTCCACACTGGCGATGGCCCGCTTGTAGTTCTTTTTCAGAATGAGGTCGGTGATGCGGTTGGTCTTTGCCATGAAGTTGGTGAAGGTAAGGTCTCCCAGCATATCCGCCGAGCCTCTGGCCCAGGCCACGGAGCGGTCGGGCTCCATCATCAGGCCCAGCAGATAGGTACGCACGGTCTCTGCCATCTGGGTGTTGATGGCGGTGTGCTGCAGGAAGGGATAAGCCAGGGCCTTGGTCTCCAGGTATTCAATGGCCTTCTGCAGGGAGATCATGTCCGACTGGTAGATGGCGTTGATGCCCAGCAGCAGGGCCGCGCCGTAGGTCACGGTGGCGTTCTGCCACTGCTCGGACAGCATGGCCGCCCGGTGGGCGTAGATGTCCGACTCGTCAAAGCGCCCCTGGACGCTGAGAGCCTCGCCCAGATAGAGTTCGTAGGCCCCCGCGCCGTGATTGCCGGTGAGGGGATTGTAGACCTCCAGCATATCCCGCAGCTCATCGGCCGTCTCCATCATCTTGCCCGGCGTGCGGTAGAAGAGATACCACATGGAGGTGGTGCCGAACATATAGGGCTCCCGCCGGTTGAACAGCTGGGAGGGGGCGCTCATCCGCTGGGCGGCCTGCTGATACTGGGCCTTCATGCGGGGAATATCGGGAAATTCCCGGAAGGCGGAGAGGAGATACCACTCGCCCATGAGCTGCTGGCTACCCAGCTTCTCCACGATCTTCCGACTCTGCTCCAGCGCGGCTTCAAAGCCCGGAAAGTCTGTGCCGCCAAACAGCGCCAGGCACAAACGCAGCATGGAGAGGGGATAGCGGCCCAGCGTCTCCGGGGGACAGCGCTGCAGCACCCGGCGGGCCAGGGAGGTGTAGCTCACCGAACCGAAGGTCTCTCCCATCAGACCGGTCAATTCGCAGGAGAGCAGCCGCTCATCGTTGCCCGCCTGGAAAAAGCACTCCACCGCCTTTTTGTTGTTCCCCGTCCGGCGGTAGATCTCTCCGGCGCCCTCATAGACCTGGCAGCGGAAGTCCGGCGGCATGGTATCCAGCATCTCCAGCAGAAAATGCCGCAGCAGCTCGTGGGGATAGCTGGCTCTCGCCCGCAGGTCGTGGTGCATGAGAGGCGTGCGCACCAGGAGATTTTTCAGAGCTGCCTCCTGGCCGGGGGCAATGTCCGGCAGCTGGTCCTCCTGGATGCAGTCGTACACCGCCACCCGCAGCAGCATCTCCTGCTCCTTGCAGGAAACCTTTCTCCAGAAGAATTCATGGAGCAGCCCGTCCATGTCGTGAAATTCCGGCAGCTTGTCGGGATTATCCTGCAAGCTCTTCAAATAAAGTGCCACCGCGGCCGCCCAGCCCTCGGTGTTGCGATAGACGGTATCCGCCTGCTGTTTGGACAAGGTCAGCCCCAACTGCTGGGCGTATTGCAGAATGTCCTTCTTGCCCAGCAGAAAATCCCGGGAGTTTAACCGGGAGACGCCGGAGGAGCTTTCAAATACCGCCCGCAGCTTTTTAAAGTTCTGGGAGATCAGCACCACATGCAGCCCGTCCCGGGGGCGGTCCGCCATGGCCTGCAGAAGGGGCAGGGGCCAATTGTCACCGATGAGCTGGAAATTGTCCAGAATCAGATAGCAGGGAGTGGAAATGGAAAGCCGGGATAAAATATCCGCCGCATCGCTCACATTGCTGCGGTTTAAAAAGCCCAGCTTCCGCAAGGCTGCGCCCGCGTCGCTGTCCAGCGTGCCGATCTGCCGGATAAACCAGTCCAGGCTGGTGTCCTGCAGAAAGCTCACCGCAGTAAACCAGCGGACCTGCTCCGGCGGAATATCCCGCATCACCCAGCGAACGGCCGTGCTTTTTCCATAGCCCGCAGGCGCCTCGATCATGGTCAGACTGCTTTGGTATATGGAAAAAAGCTTCTGTTGAATTTCCTGAGAAAAGTAGAACTGCTCCATTTGCTCACCCCAATTTCACATAGTTTTATTTTACCATAATCAAAGGCGGCAAACTATTACCCATTTCACCCCCAAAAATGGGTCATGCCTCCGGGGAGTCCCGGAGGCATGCGATCAGAGGAGCATATGCTGCTTCAGGTCCTGACGGCGGGTGATGCCCAGCTGCTTCATGGCGCTGGACAGGTGCCGTTTGACCGTATTTACCGAAATATTCATGTGTTTTCCGATCTCTTCATTGGTCCAACCCCGGGCCGCCAGCATACATATCGCAAACTCCGTGGTGGTCAGGTCATCGGCCACATCGTGGCCGGTCACCGGGTTGTGTACTTTGCGCCATCCCGCAGAGAAGTGGTAGGTAATGTCGATGATGCGCTTGAAGTCCTCGGGCCAGCCGGGCTTGATGACCGACTCCAGCATGCCGCCCAGCAGACCGTGGTGCTCCCCAAACCCCTCGATGAGCCCATCGGGCCGGGCCAGGTCCCAGGCTGCCAGGAGATGTGCCTTGGCCCGCTCCGTCTGGCGCAGGCTCATGCAGTTCATCACCGCCACCAGGTGCAGGTAGATGGCCGGGATAGGGTATTGTTCCGCTCCCATGGACAAGGTGGCCTCCACAATGCCGATGCTCTGGCCGTATTGCTGCTGCAAATAGAGGTAGTGGGCGTAGACATACAGGGCAAAGGCCCGCGGTCCAGGAGGGAGGAGAGGCAGAAAACTCTGCATATCCGGCAGCCCCTGGGGCAGAGGCAGATGGAGGAGCACCGCTCCCGCCGCGGCCACAAATCCCGCTGCCGCCTGGAGCTGGGGCGACTGTTCTCCCGCCTCGTTCAGGGCCTTGTCCAGTGCCCGGAGAGCAAACCCGGCCCGTTGGATACGCCCCAGGGACAGGTTGGCGTAGGCATAGATGAGGCATGCGGAGAGCTGGGACCTCATGTGAGTACTGTTGAGATAGGGCTCCACTTCCAGCGCCGCCTGTTCCGGCCTGCCGCTGAAATAGTGGTACTCCGCCAGGGCAATGTCCCGCTGAGGGCCCTCTGCCATGGCCTGCGCCGCCTCCAGGCAGCGGCCCGGCGGGAAGGGGGTGTTCATCAGGGGCATGAGCATCCCGCTGTCATACACGTCCTCCGGCTCGGGTGATTTCAGGGAGGGAGAGTCTTCCCCCTGATGGGGATGGGCGGGCTTTTCCGCATCGGCGGGGATGGCCCATGCCTTTCCAAATTTCCCCGCGCCGGGAATTCGCCCCTGGGTGCACAGCTGCTGTACGCTCCGGGGGGAGAGATTCCATTTTTCGGCGGCCTGCCGTACAGTCATATAGTCCATAGGAACCTCCAAAAATAACCGTTTCTTCCTTTTTATTATAGAAGATGTCGGGCCAGGGGGTCAAGAGAGGAGCAGGCCCACTATTTCTCATATTCCACTACATTTTCCTCCAAGAATGTTCCAAAGACTTTACAAAATTCAGCGGTTATAGAATACAGATTTCTGACCAAACTATTTGTTACACAAGTAATGCTAACAAAAATATTGTTTACTAACATTTTATATGATATTATATGTTTGAGGTGATGCTGATGCTCTCATACCTAAATGAGACCCTAGGTCTGTGCGCAACGGAACGACCATGGGACGACGCAGATCGTTTGCCCCTCTTTTTACGCAGCGGCCGCACATATTCTGTCCTCACCATTGAAAATACAGATCTTTTACTCATCTATCTGGATGTCGACCAGTTTCAACTCTCCGCATTTCTGAAACAGAGAAATAAACTCCTGGAATTTTGGAAGGGTGACATGGTGCTCTGCTTCCGTGCACTCACATCGTATCAACGAAAGGTTTTAATTGAAAACCACATTTCTTTTCTTGTCCCCGGCAGCCAACTGTACCTGCCATGCCTCGGTATACTGCTGCAGGAACGTACTGCCGCAGCCCAAAAAGCGGTTTCCAGGCTCTCCCCGCAATCCCAGTTTCTTTTGTTGTATTTTATATACTGCCATAATTCCACAGCGCTGACAAAAGTACAGTTATCTAGACAGGTAGGAGTTTCGCCCATGAGCATTACCCGTTCCGTACAGGAATTGGAATCTCTTGGCCTGGTTTCTGTGCAAAAATCCGGCCGCAGCAACTATGTCACCCCAGTACGCACCGGCAAAGAGTTGTTTGATATGGCCCGGCAATATTTCATTGATCCTGTACAAAAGCGTTTATATGTGCAGCAAACCAACGAATTGATGAAATTACCGCTAAGCGGAGAATCTGCGCTTTGTGAACGCACCATGCTCAATATGCCTCCAGTTCCCTGCCGGGCAATTGACCGTAAAGCTTATAAACGTCAACAGGAAGCCGGACTGAAGCGTATCGATCCTGCGTGGCAAAGCAAAACAGATTACATGCAGCTAGAAGTCTGGCGCTATGACCCGGTGTGCTTTTCCCATGCCGGCACGGTAGACATTGTCTCCCTGGCCGCATCCTTTCGCTCTCATCCAGATGAGCGTATAGAAATGGCGGTAGACGAAATGTTGGAGGACTATCAATGGTAACAGGATTCGAATCATTCCGTGCCCATTTTCAAGGGTATGAGGACTGCTACACAATTATTGGCGGGACGGCATGTGATATCTTGATGAGCGAGGCCGCCTTGCCCTTCCGTGCCACCCGCGACATCGACATGATCCTTTTAATTGAAAACCGCTTTGAGGAGTTTGCTCCCATTTTTTGGAGTTATATAAAGGCCGGTGGTTACAAGTGCGGATGGCGCAATTCAGAAGTGCCCCATTTTTACCGTTTTACAGAACCGCAACTTCCAAACTACCCAAAAATGATCGAGTTGTTTTCTAAGCGGCCGGATTTTCAGTTGGCACATCCGGAAGTTCACTTGACCCCTCTGCCCATCTCAGAAGATGTCTCCAGTCTTTCAGCTATTATGCTCAACGATGATTACTATCACCTGATGTTGGAGGGGCGGCACACTGTAGACGGAGTTCCCATACTGTCAGCGGAATATCTGATCGTATTCAAAGCCAGAGCATGGCTTGATTTAACCGCGCGGAAAGCTGCGGGGGAGCATGTCAATGATCGGGACATAAAGAAACACAAGAACGATGTGTTTCGCCTATTTGCCATCGTAGATCCGCAGGCCAGGATCAAACTCAGTCCATTCGTTGCAGCGGATTTCCGCCAGTTTATCTCTGCAATGGAAGATGAAGTGATTGACCTGAGAGCTATGGGTATTCAGGGAATCACTGTACCCGAGATTCTTTCTGCATTGGAAAACATATTCTTATAGAATAAACTTACATGTTGCTTTTACTTTGGTTGAGACAGACATGTTCAAGACAGAGAGATGGGCAAAGCAAGGTTGTTTTGATCCAGCAAGCCACAAAAAGCGAACTGGTTCTCCAAAGAATTTTATAACGGCAAAAGCCTTGAAATCAAATGATTTCAAGGCTTTTGCCGTTATAGGGCATCTCCCAGTCCACTGTCAGATGCCGCCGAGGGATTCTCAGCAAAAATCTCCGTTATGGAAACGCTTATTTATCAAACACATAGTTGTCCAGGCGATCAAACGCCTCCTGGATACGGGAGAGGGGAGAGGCCATGTTCATGCGGATGTGGCAGGGACCGTTAAAGGCCCGGCCGTCCTGCCAGCCCACACCTACGTCCCAGCCAGCCTGGATCACCTCATCCAGCGTCCTTCCGGTGCGCTGGCAGTAGTCGGTCAGGTCCAGGAACAACATATAGGTGCCCTGCGGCATGGCGGCAAACACACCCTGGTAGTGGTCCCGGATATGTTCATAGGCATACTTGCAGTTGCCCTCCAGCACCTGGAGAAGCTCGTCCGTCCACGCCTGTCCCTCATCGGAATAGGCCCCGATGAGGGCGTGCATGGAGAGGACGTTCATTTCATTATAGTGGGTGGCGTCACCCCAGGCCTTTACCCGGTCCCGGAGATAATCATTGTAGATGATGTGGTAGCTACCAATAAGGCCCGCCAGATTGAAGGTCTTGGACGGGGCGTAGACGGCCACAGTGTGCTCTCTTGCCCAGTCGTTGACTATCAGGGTGGGAGTGTGCTGAGTGTAGGCAATGTCCGCCCATATCTCATCGGAGATCACCAGGCACTGGTTGGCCTCATACACCTCCATGGCCTTTTCCAGCTCCCAACGCTCCCAGACCCGGCCTGTGGGATTGTGGGGGGAGCAGAAGATGGCCAGGTGGATATGGTATTTTTTCAGCTTCCGGTCCATGTCCTCATAGTCCATGCGCCACACGCCGTTTTCATCCCGTTTGAGCGGGCTGTACACAGATTTCCGTCCCAAGCCCTCCACATCGGCGCGAAAGCCCACATAGGTGGGACTGTGGAGCAAAATCCGGTCTCCAGGGGCAGAGAGGGTCTGAACGGCGCTGGTGACACAGCCATGGACCCCGTTCTCGTAGCCGATGTAGTCCCGTTTGAGCCCGGCAAAGCCATTGCGCTTGGTCTGCCAGTTTATGATGCTCTGGTAGTATTCGTCCCGGGGCAGGAAATAGCCGTAGAGGGGGTGCTTGATGCGCTCCATCACGGCGGCAGGCACAGCCGGACAGGTGGCAAAGTTCATATCCGCCACCCACATAGGGATGGAATCAAACCCTTCCTTGGGAGCGGTTGGCTCGTTGCCCCAAACCTTGTGGCCGATGCCTTCCACGGCAATGGAATCCATGCCGCGGCGATCAATGATGGACGTGAAATCGTACTTCAAAATCCTCTACCTTCTCTCTTGAAAATATAAGCTCATTGCGTTTTTACGGTGGCAGGAAAATCCGATGGGAACAGAGGCCACATACCACCCAAAGTTCCGCCAAAGAGAGCTGGCGGAGCAACTGTGTTTATGTGTGGGAGCGCGGACGATCATGGGATCGTCCGCGCTCTGCACGTTTCTTTTTACTTCAAGCCGCTCTCGATAAACCGCATCAGGATGGTGGCCACCTGAACACGGCTGGCCTGACCCTGAGGATTCAGGGCGTTGTTCCCCACGCCGGAAATCAGGCCTTCCTGAACTGCCCATTTCATTGCCTGCTGGGCGTAGCTGCTGATGCTGCCGGCATCGGCATAGCTGCTCAGGTCGCTGGAGCTGTCGGGGCTGCCCGCATAGCGCCACAGCATAACGGCCAGCTGCTCTCGGGTAAGGGTCTGCTCCATATTGCTGCCATCGGAGATGCCATTTTCCATGGCCCACTGCCGTCCGGCCTCGTACCAGGCCCCGCCGGTGGACGCGGTGTTGGCACCGTCATAGGCGGCCAGTACCGTGACGATCATGCCCCGCGTCATGGTGACGTCAGGGGAGAAGGTGTCTGCTCCGGTACCGGAGAACAGCTCACGGCTGGTGACAAAGTCAATATACTGGCTGCCCCAATAGCTGTTGGGGACATCGGTAAAGTTCTTGCTGTTGTCCACGATCTTCACCGTGTCGCCGTCCTTGAGGGTCACTGCCACACCGCCTTCGGTGGGCAGGCTGGTCTTGATGATCTCCTCCGTACCGTCCGCCTTGACCAGCACCGCTACGGTGCCGGTAGTAACGTCGTCCACAGGGATCTCTACCAGAACCGCGTCGTCCTGCGGCAGCTTCACGGTAACGGTGGGAGCGTTCTCCCGATCGGTGGTTACAGGCACCTGGGGCATAGGCAGCGCCACAGACTCGCCTGCTGCCTGGGCAGCCTCCACGGCGGCCTGGGACAGGGTGGCCTTGCTGACCACGCTGCCGTCCTTGTCCACCACGGTGACCGAGCCAGACCCGTCCTTATTGTCCACGGTAGTCTTGCTGGAACCGTCGGTGTTTTCTACCACTTCGGTCTTGTTGCCATTCTTGTCGGTGGTGGTCGTGGTCACAGTGCCGTTCTTGTCGGTCACCACCACTTCCTTGGAGCCGTCAGGCCACTTGGTGGTCTCGGTGACGGTGCCGTCCGGCTTGGTCACCGTTGTGGTGGTAGAGCCGTCCGGGTTGGTCGTGGTCTCGGTCTTGTTCCCGCTGCCGCCGGAACTGCCGCCGGAGCTTCCGCCCTGGTAGCGCCAGCCGGCATAGAGGGTCAGGTCCTCCGTCACAGGCGTGCTGAAGGTAAAGGGCTTGGTGCACTCCTGATCCAGATACCAGCCGGTAAAGGTGTAGCTGCTGCGGGTGGGGGCGTCGGGCTGGGCAATGGTGCCGCCCTTCTCCACTTCCACGGGATCGATCTTGCTGCCGCCCTGGGTATCAAAGGTGACCGTCACCTTCTGCTCGGGCTGGCCGGGCATAGCGGCCTCTAGGGCCGCAATGGCCTCCACCACGGACTTCCAGGTGGCCATGGACTCACTGGCAGCCTTTGCCTGAGCAATAGCGGCCGTCAGCGCATCGCTGGGCTGCTCCACCGCCTGGGCCTCCGCCAGCTTGGCGGCCAGCTCCGTCACGATGGCGGCGTCGGTATGGCCTTCGTTGGTGGTGCGCTTGGGAACGATCTTCTCGTAGGTGTCGGACAGAGCCTTCAGCGTGTCGTCCACCTTACTCTGCTGGGCGGTCTCATCCTTCAGGACGGTCTCCGCATCGCTGCGGGCCTTCAGGAAGGCCACCAGCTCGTTGCCGTCCACCACGTCGTTCTGGGGAATGGCGGCGCAGAAGTCATACAGCTCCTGCAGTTTGCTCTTGTCCACCAGGCTGTTCAGGGCGCTCTTAGCGTCCCGCAGGGCCTGGATCATGTCGTCCACCTGAGGCACGGTGACCTTCTCGGCATCCTTGAGGGCCTTGGCCTCGGTGATCTTGTTCTGGAACGCGGTCCACTGCTCGTCCTGATGATAGTAGTCAGGCTTTACTGCCTCCATCTCGGTGATGACGGCCTGGAGCCGCTCCAGATCCTCTGCCTTGGCGTAGGCCACCAGGGCGTCCTTGGCGGCCTGGAGGGCATCCTGCGCCTGCTGGATCTCCTGCTGAGAGGCGTCCGCCTTGTCCAGAACGGTCTTGGCGGCAGTCATCTTCTCGGTGAGCACAGCCCAGGTCTCGGGAGTGTAGTCGGCCTGGGTGAGGGCCTGGCACTGAGTGTACAGAGCCTGGAGGCTGTCCTTGGAGGCCTCGGAGATCTCATCCACATAGAAGTTGTCGATGGCGTACTCAGAGATGCTGCCGGACTTGGTGATGTCCACATAGTAGTCATCGTAGTTGCCGGTGGTGAAGGTGAGGGTGACAGGTGCGTTCTCGCCCCAGTTGCCCACGGCGGAGCACTGGACGGAGCCCACCACGGCATTGGCCGTATCCTGAGCCGCGGCGGCCTTGTCCGACTTCACCGCCAGGGTAAAGACCTGTCCGGCGCTGCCGGCGATGTACTCCAGCCCGATTGTATATTTGGTGTTGGGCTGCAGACGCAGAGTGTGGGGCAGGGTGCGGAAGTAGTCGCCCGCTCTGGTCTTGAGGGAGAATCTGCCGTCGATGGTATCAAAGGTATAGGGATCGTTGGTCTCCGAGAGGTGGCTGGTGTCCGACTCGGTGGAAACAAAGATTCCATAGCCCTCGGTGGTGTTTTCAAAGTCCTCATAGTAGGTGTGAGAACCGGGATCGCTGGGAGTGTGCTCCACGATGCGGACGTCGTCGAAGTGGACGTAAGAACTGTCGCCCGTGCCATTGGTTCCGGTAAGCGCCAGGGTGACGGTACCGCTCTCGGGAGCAGTAAACTCCACCCACATCCGCTGGAGGTAACGCTGATACTTGTCGGTGTGGTGGATACCGTAGACCACATTGCTCTGGGTCATGTAGTTGGTGGCCAACTGGGTATCCCCGTCGCGGACGGTGATGGAGGCCGTCTTTCCGCTGACCTCCGCCCACACGGAAGCCTGATAGGTCTTGCCGGGAGTCAGACCGGAGATGGTCTGGGTGGCGGAGCCGTCCTGGGCGCCGTTCATCACCAGATAGGTATTCTCATGGTCGTTTTCCCAGAACTGGGCGTTCTCCACCGTCCAGCCGTAGCCGGGAGTAAAGCTGTCAAAGCCGGGGTCCTTCACCAGGCCGCCCTGGCCCCAGTCATAGCTGGTCAGGCTGCCGGTGACATCCACATTGGCATCCCCCTTGTAGATGACATAGGGGGTCTTGGCGGTGGCATGGATGGTGACCTTGCCGTTCTGCACTGTCACAGTCTGCATATTGGTGCGGCCCTGGTCGGAGAGCTGGAACACCTTGACAGTGGTCTGGCCCGCAAAGGTGCTGGGCAGGGTCCAGGTGGTATCTCCAGTCTGGTCATTCCAGTGGTAGATCTTTTCCACCCCATCTACGGTGAAGGGGATGAAGATCTTGTTGCCGCGGGCCACCTCATTGCCGTCCAGGGTAATGACGTTGGTGCCGTTTTCCATCTTGGTGACCACGTTGAGCTCCTCGCCCAGCACCACCTTGTCGGTGCTCTCCCACTGCATGATGGGATACTGCACCAGGAAGCGGTTGGGCAGGACGCTGGTGTAGAAGTGCTCCAGAGAACCATTATAGTCGGAGGCATTCTGCCAGCCGTTGATACCGGAGACCCGGTTGGTGCCCCGGAACAGGCTGCTGGAACCAAAGATGTCCTGATACTGGTTGTTGACAAACCGGATCAGGTTGCCTGCCTGACTGTCCTGGGTGACGTGGCCGCCCACATGGTGGGCCCAGACGCTGTGCTGGTCCACGGCGCTGGGGTACTCGGTGGCCATAGCCATGCCCATGGAGTTGATCTTGCTGACCAGCGTGTACATGGGCCAGCGGGTCTTGTGGTACACGTCCACATAGATGAGGTCCAGCATGCCCTCGGTGTCCTCGTTGAGCTGATTCAGACGGCCGGCCATACCCTGGGCAGATTTATCCAGGGAGTCGTTGTCGTGATGGATCAGGCGGGCCACATCGTACCAGGGCCAGCCGCCCAGAGAGGTGGCCAGACGGCCATAGGTGGCGCTCTCCGGATAGGTCTCGGTCTCGTTGATGTGAATACCGATGTTGGTGTTGTAGTCCTCGGATGCGGACAGCAGGGTCTTGAAATCGGTCAGACCGCCGGCTGCCTCATTGTAATTGGCAAAGTCGTTGTTGTTGGAGTCGTGTCCCTGGCCGTTGTAGCCCTTGATGATAACGGTCTGGGGGAAGTTATCCAGGCCCAGAGACATCTTCTTGATGTTGTCCAGGATGCGCAGGAAGGGATACTGGGCGGCGCTGCCCACGTCCATGGCGATGGTGTTGTAGCTGCCCATCACCGTCTCGTAGCCGTAGGCATCGGCCTTCTGACCGTCCTTCTGGCAGTCATCCCGGCGGGCGATGGCGCCGTCCTGGTAGTCTACCTTGCCGTCCTGGTTGCGATCGCCGGTAACAGCTACCTTGACCCAGGGCTCAGAGAACATGATCTCGTCGTCCAGGCCGCGGTAGGGGAAGCCGGTGCTCCACAGGCCGGTGGTGGTGTGGTCGCCATTGCGCATGGTCTGGTAGGAGATGCCGCGGTGGCCGTTGTAGCTCTCGTTGTTGACGCTGGCCGCCAGTTCGTTGTTGCTGATGACCACGATGGAGGCCGACTCGTACATATCGCTGGCGGGCTGGGTGGTCAGATCCTGACGCACCTCGCTGGTGCTGTAATTGGCCGCCCGCAGCTCGGCTCCGGCCTGCGCGCTGGATACGGACACCAGGCTGTGGACCGGGAAGTTGATGTTATAAAGGTGATAGGCGCTGTCGTTGATGTTCTTCAGCTTCATCTGAAGCACATTGTCTGTAACAGTAAACACCGCATCAAAGGTGACGGTCTGGTTCTCAGACACATTCACAGTCATGTGGTAGGTAGCGGTGCTGTCGGTAAACTCGGAGGTAACCTGGGGCTTGTACTCCTTGTTGTTCAGCTCCACCACATAGTAGGGGATCTCCTGGCCGTTGAGGGTCTTGCCATCCAGGGTGTACTTGATGACCCGGGGGAAGCTGCTGTCCATGGTAACAGACATGCTGCCGGAGGAAATAGTCTTTTTCTCCCCGGTGGTCTTCTCCGCCACAGGCATATCCACGGAGGTGACCTTGAAGCTGAGCAGCTCCATGGTGGCGCCCTTCACCAGGATGCCGGCCAGGCCGTTGCCGCCATTGAAGCAGTCCACAGGTCCGGACCACATCTCATAGTTGTCCACCCATACCACAGCGGTCTTTTCCAGGAAGCGGACCCGGACCGTGTAGGGCACGGTGCGGCTGCCGAACATCTGGTTGCCGTCCTCATAGTTGGGCAGGCCCATGCTGCCGGAGTTGGAGGTGGCGGACCAGGAAATTCCGGAGCTGGAATCGGGGCCCATGGCCACATAGCTGCCCTCGTTATACCGGGCCAGGGCCGCAAAGCTGCCCGAGTCGGTGGTCAGGTTGAAGGTGAACTCCACGTCGCAGTTCTTCAGCTGAGGGGCGCTCTGGTCCACCAGGAAGGCATTCTGCGCGTTGGAGATAATGAGGGCCTTCTTCTCCCCGTCGTAGCGCAGGTTGGCGCTGCCGGAGAGGACCGCCATGGGGTTTTCACCCTGGGTGGGGTCGGTGGAGAAGTCCCGGACGTAGTTGATCTGATTCTCCTGAGGCTTGGCCTGGATCAGAACATGGAAGGAAGCCTCAAAGCCATCCTCAAACACAAAGGTAAAGGTGGTACCGCCGGCTTCCTTCATCTCCTCGGTGATGAGGGAGCCCTTCAGGGTGACGGCATTGTTGGACACAGTGTAGTCGGTGTCCTTTGCCAGTTCCTTCTCACCCAGCTTGATGGCGGTCAGGGGGTTCTGCTCCGCGGTCTCGCCCAGACGGACGGTCATTTCGGTAGTACCCGCCTCAGCATAGCTCAAAGAGTACTCCTCGGGGCTGAGCTCCACGGCCACCCGCTGGCCCACCACAATGTTGTCCAGCTTGGCCTTGCCCTGGTTGTCGCCAGAGTCATAGCCCCAGACGACCGCACCTACCTTGCCGGAACCAGTGCCGGCCAGACCAGGAATATCCTGAGAGAAGACCCGGCTGCCGTTAATGGTGACGGTGATCTTGGTGCCGGCAAAGTCCACCCGCAGGTTCTTGGTCTCGTTCTTGTTCCAGGCGCCGCCTTCAAAGGATGCCACCTGGTTGCCGCTCTTGGTAATCTGCCAGGTGCCCACATCATAGACGACACTGACATAATCGCCGTTATCCTGAATACGGAATGCAAGACCCAGACGGCCGCCGGACAAGTTGGTCACGTCGGCCTGGAGGAAACCATTCTCCACCTTGGGGGAACGGCCCACCATAAAGAGAGCCTTGGTCAGTGTCCCATCCACCTTGGACACGGTGGCGTAGCCGTTGGCGCCCTCGCCATCCTGGAAGGTAACGGTACCGTCGCCCGATTTGAGGGCCAGTTCGCCCCGGCGGGCGGCATCGGTGAAGGTGACCAGGTAGTTGCCGTCAGCGTCGGTCTCATCCACGGGGTCAACAGGGTCCACAGGCTCCTCGGGATCAGGGAGTTCCTCGACCTGGGAGGAACCCATCTTAATAGCGCTGACCTTGATATGGCCCCGGTTGTTGTCATCGCCGTCGCCCCACATCCGGAAGCCCATATAGCCGGCCTCCTGGCTGATAGCAGGATCGTCGATGGTACCGTGGGCCACCTGGACGCCGTCCACCAGCACCTTCACATCCGCGCCGCTGAAGACCAGCCGCAGGGTGAAGGTCTTGCCCGCCTCCACGGCATAAGAAGCATCGGCGGTCAGGTTGCCCCACTTGTTGCCGCCGTTGCCGCACCAGCCCCAGGAACCAGCGTCATAGCTAATGCCGGTATAATGACCGCTGTCGGTATACCGGTAGAGCAGGGCAAACCGGGAATTGGTCACCGGAGTGATGGTGGCTTCCACATAGCCATCGGCCAGCTGCAAGGACTGCTCATCAAAATAGGCGGTGTTGCCGGTGTCGCCCTTGCCCCACAGCTCCATTTGGCTGTCATCAGTGAAGGTCATGGTGCCGGTACCGCTGGCCACCTGCCAGCCCCCGTGGGAGTCCTGGGTAAAGCTGTCCGCCGTATAAGTCTCACCGGCCTCAGCCTGAGTCACGCGGATCTCAGCGGCGGAGGCCAAAGGCAGGCTTGGGTTGCCCGCGTCCGGTGAGCCCTGCAGAACCACCAGCTTCAGGTGGGTCATGTTGTAAGGGCCAAAGCTGGCACTCTTCCAGTCATGGTCTGCCGCCCATTCACCGGAATATACCTTAACAAAATCCGTCCCATTGTTGCTGCCCCAGATCTCATACTTGGTAATAGTACCGTTGAGCTGGGCATCCTGTCGGGGCAGATAACGCAGGCCGTCCACCGGATAGCTGCCGCCCAGGTCCAGGATGACCCAGTGGTCGGCGCGGTTGGACGTATACCAGTTTGTTTCCCATTTTGTATCACTTTTTCCATCCAGGGCCAATTCCGGCCCATAGCCGCTCTGAGAGTCCCCGGCCGTAGCAGTAATGCCTTCCACCGGGATATCTCTGCTCTGGTCTCCCATGTCAGCCAGCAGGACGGGACTGCTGTCCGAGGTGTTGGACTCTCCGCTGCCCGTCGCCATGACCGGCGTTCCCAGCAGCAGACTCACACAAAGAATCCACGCCAGCATGCGTGTCATGTTTTTCTTCATCAACTTTTCATCTCCTTCATCACGTCGATTTTCCATCTCTCTCATTTAGATCTTCAGATGTGTATTCCTCCTCTCTCTGCAATTTGATACAACATAAGTATGTTGAATCCATTTTACTTGATTTTGCGAAATACATCAATAGACCGCGCTTTTTATGCAAATCTTTGCGCCATTTGTACAACATTTGCAGCCAATGAATTTACAGTATCGGAAATATATTGGTGTATTTTTATGGTCGGCCTTCAAAGTCCAACTAAACTAATCGCTTTGGCCGGTTGCCCCGTCTGACCGCAATAGGTAATAGAGTTCCTGATCTAAATACGTTTTATTTGGCAAAAAAGAAGCCTTGAAATCATTGATTTCAAGGCTTTCTGGGTAAAGGTATAGTATCTAAGTTATGCCAATTTAAGTAATTTTTTATTTACCAGATGTGGAGGTTGCTGTCCACCGGCTTCTGCCGTGATGTCTGCCAACAGCATGGGAATTATAACATCACTCAAATCCGCCGTTCCACCCCCTACATGCGGTGTCACGATGATATTCGGGTCTTCCAGTAGTTCATCTCCAGCAGGCAGTGGCTCCCGCTCCACACCGTCCAGGCCAGCACCGGCCAGTTTTCCGCTGCGTACTGCCTTAGCCAGGGCTACATCATCCACGAGTCCGCCCCGGGCAGTGTTGATAATAATCGCTCCGTCCTTCATTTTCTCAATTTCTTTTTCTCCCAGCATATGGCGAGTGGAGTCTAACAAAGGCACATGGAGTGTAACGATGTCGGAAGTTTCGATCAGGGCATCTAAAGACACATAGGTCATATGATAGTACTCTTCCCACTCTGGAGGTAGTCGGTAGGGATCATAGTATTGAACCTTCGCTCCGAAGGCCTGGACCTTCAATGCTACCTGGCGGCCAATGTTACCACCGCCCACGATACCAACCAACTTATTATTCAGGCAAAAGGAGCGGTCCAGGTAGGTATTCTTGCTCCACTCCCCCCGCTCCAGGCTCCGGATGTGACAGAGAAGCTTCCGGTTTACTGCCAGCATCAGCATAACCGCCAGTTCCGACACAGCATTGGCGTTAGCACCGGGGGTATTTGTCACAAAAATACCTCGTTCGCTGGCTGCCTGAATATCAACCGAATCAAAGCCTGCTCCCCACCGAAGAATCATTCGGAGTTTTGGGTTTCGTTCCATCACAGCCTTCGGCGCTTTAAAAATACGGAGAATCATCACCTCCGCATCTGTCATGGCCTCATATGCTTCTGGCGTATCCACCACACGCAGCGAAAACTGGTCCTTCGGCAGAACAGCACGCAGCTTTTCATAAGTATGTTCTGGATAAGTACCCGCTAATACCACATTGGTCATGCTGTTGCCCCCTTATTTCAGCCGTGCTGCTTTCTGATAGATCAGTTCTTCAGATGGCGCTTTCTGATCCAAGGCAGATACCGCCACAATCAGTCGAAACAGATTGACACCGGTTTCCTCTGCCACAGTCCGGAATTTTTTCACAAAGCTGGAATGGCATCCGGACAGGCCTAATGTCAGATCAAGCGGGGTGACCGGGTTGTGATAGTGGTAGGCTTCCATAGCAGGTTGGAGATGCTTGTCAATAAAGTCCAGCATACCGTAGAGATCAACGTCCTGCATCTGGCCATACCGGTGCATAATCGCAACACACATTTCAGTAGCCAGGTTGCCCGCACTGCGGGCCATTCCCATTAAGCCACAATCCAAGATAGCCGCCCCATTCTCATAGGCCGCCACCGCATTGGCCGCAGACAAGCCAAGATTATTGTGGCCATGGAACGCCACAGGAATGGACACGGCCTGGGTCAGCTTCTTAGTATACTCCGCCACTTGTCCAGGCAGCATGGTACCGGCAGAGTCCATAATGGTAATCTCATCCAGCCCTTCCTGTTCCAGCTTTTTGCCTTCCTCGGCCAACTGCTCAGGGGTCAGCAGATACGCCTTCATTGCAGAGTAGAAAGCCTTTAGTCCCGCTTTCTTGATATCTTTAATGGCCTGAACTGCAATCTCCCCATCTCCGGCATCAGCACCCACTCTCAGGAAAGACAGCCCACTCTCCTTGGCCAGTACCACATTTTTCTCCCGGTATCGTTTGGCATTCAGGAACATCCCTAATTCTGAACCTCGATCAAGATACTTTTGGGCGATATTCAGATAGGTCTGATCCGTCTCGGCGTCGGTAAAGCCAGCAACCTCATAGGCCCCAATTCCGCCAGCGTTTCCCAATTCAATAATAGGGACGCCGCAGCGGGTCAATCCATCCAGCACCAGATCTGTGATCTCGGCGGAAAATCCTTTCCCCACTACGTTTGCACCATCCCGCAGTGTACAATCCATAAGTCTTACGCTCATTACACATGCTCCATTCTAACTAAAATGTTACTCTTTTCAGGCCCTACTTTTTATGTTACAATAACAATATCTTGTAGAAGAAATATCGTATTTCCTTCACATTTTTCTTGTGTGCAAGGGGTGAAAATGCTATGAATTTGAGAAGCCTGGAATACTTTCTAATTGTGGCTGATGAAATGAACTTCACCAGAGCTGCAGACCGCCTCTTCATTACTCAACAGGCACTAAGCAGCCACATCAAACGTTTGGAAAGTGAGTATAACGTCCAATTGTTTGAGCGGCGCCCCACTCTCCATCTAACCTTGGAAGGAGAACAGATGGTCTTCTACGCCCGTCATATTCTGGATGCGGAGGCCAAAATGCGAGCGGCTTTTTCGGATATCAGTCAGAACTGCCGTGGAAGTCTAAAAATTGGCGCGTCCAGATTACGGGCCTCCGTATTTTTGCCCCAGCTATGGTCCTATTACCATCCTAGCCACCCCAACATTGCTATTGAAGTGGTAGACGGAAACAGCGCAAAATTGGAGGATCTGCTGCAGGTAGGGAATATCCATCTCTATCTAGGGCTTGACGTTCCCACAAACCCCAACCAGCAACGTATTGAGCTGGCCCGTGAAAAGGTTCAATGCTGTATTGCAAAGTCCCTGCTGGATCAATATCGTCCCGGACAGCAAGAACTCTTTTTGCAGAGCTCCCGCCAGGGGGTAGATTTGATGGACATCCTGGACATGCCGTTTATCACCGTTCGGAAAGGCAACCGTCTGCGCAGAGGTTTGGACAGTTTTTTCTCTCAGCAGTTATCACACCCCAATTACACATTTGAGTGTGAACAACAAGAGTTGGTCTATGAACTAGCTAAAAAGGGAGCTGGAGTTGGTCTGTTATCTCCCATTATTTTCTTTCAGAAAATAGATGAACTAAAAGCGCTTCGATCTTCACTCCATGTTTTTCCAGTGGTCAATGATATTCCAGAGCATATTCTTTACCTTGTCTACCGAAAAGATACTCCTCTTCCCCGCTATGTGATGGATTTGGTGCAGGCTATTTGCATGGTATTCCGCGGCTACTCCCGTACCATCGCACACGGTTTAACATCGGAGAGCTAAATTTCATCGGGGCTGACTCCTCCTCTTTCGGGGAAGATCAGCCCCGAAATTTTAGGCAGCCGATTTCTTCTTTGCGCGCAGGTTAGAAATAATCGGGCCAGCAATGGACAAAATAATTAAAGCAATTAGGATAAGACAGATGGGACGGCTGCAGTAGTAACCCAGCACATCTCCTTTTGCCATTACCAGTGAGAGCATTAAGCCACTCTCAGCAGTACCACCCAGAATCAAGCCCAGGATCAGCGCAGCAGAAGAGAGGGAGAACTTATTCATCAGGTAACCAATAAAACCGAAGAAAATGGCCACAAACACATCAAACATAGATGCGTTGATGGCATAAGAGCCAATCAACGCCAGAGAGACTACTACCGGCATCAGAATGGAGTTAGGGATCTTCACCACATTGACCACGTAGCGGGCAATCGCAAGCCCTACAAAAACCATCAGGATGTTGGACAGGGCAAAGCCAATGAGAATGGAGTATGTAGTGGGCGCCTGGGTAGTGAACAGTCGCGCTCCGGGAACTAGACCTTGGATCAGCAGCCCGCCCAGGATAATGGCGGCATTGGGGCTTCCTGGAATGGACAGGGTCATCAGCGGGATCATGGAACCGCCGGTAACCGCATTGTTGCCTGTCTCACAGGCAGCCAGCCCTTCCAGAGATCCGTTGCCAAACTCTTCGGGATGCTTGGAGTGCTTTTTGGTCTGGTCATAGGCGATCCAGGATCCGATGTTTCCTCCGGCACCGGGCAGGATACCCACCACGATGCCGATGACAGATGAGACCACCCATGTCCACACGTAACGTGGCACTTCTCTCAGCTTAGGCAGCATCTTCTTGCCCAGCTCAGAGCTGTTCTGCTCCAGAATGGACTTGTTTGCATTCTTGTAGTCCTCGCAGTTTTCCATGACCTGGGAAATGGTAAACAAACCAATCAGGGCGGGAACCATCTGGATGCCGCTCATTAAGCGGTCTGAACCGAAGGTGTAACGCAGAACGCCAGTGACGGAGTCCGTACCCACTGTAGCCAGGAACAGGCCCACCAGGCCCATAAGCAGTCCTTTCAGGATAGACTTACCTGCTAAACTGCCGATGACCGTGAGTCCAAAGATAGAGATCAAGAAGTTCTCCGGCTCGCTGAACATCAAACTCACCTGCGCCAGCGGGGGTGCAATAACGAGAAGGGCTATGGCACTAGCAAGTCCACCAATACCGGATGAGAGCATAGACATACCTACTGCCTCAAGTCCGCGCCCCTGCAGCGTAAGGGGATAACCTTCCATAGCAGTGGCTGCATTGGCCGGAGTACCGGGAGTGTGCAGCAGGATAGCGGAAATGGAACCACCGGTCATGGCCGCCGTATAAATGGCCATCAGCATGACCAGAGCAGCTACCGGTTCCATAGAATAAGTGACGGGCAGCAGAAGGGCAATCGCCATACCGCCGCTCAGGCCAGGCATGGCACCGATGATCATCCCTCCGATAACGCCTACCGCAAGCCCCAGCCACACTTGGACAGAAGAAAAGTTAGCAATGATTTCTTGGATCATAGGTTATTCCCTCTTTCCTTTCCAAAAAATTATGGCATGCGCAGCTGAAGCTGCATTACAAACAGGACATAGATAAATACTTCCAGCCCTACAGTCACACCGATAATTGCCTTCCAGTTACGCTGCCCCAAAATAAACATAGACAGCGGAAGGAAAATCGCGGTAGAAACAAAATACCCAAAGAAATTCATAACAATGGCATAAAGAACAACCATCACTATGGTAGCTGCGGGACCTTTCAAGACATTAACTGGAATCGTTCCTGGTTCCGCATTCTGCTGAGTCAGCTTTATCCCATGCAGTACCAACATTACAGACAGGATAATAATGCATACCAGAATCAATTTGGGCCAAGTGGCTGCTTCAGGATTGCTGAACTGCTCTGCCATCATATAGAAGATTGCTGAAAGAATGATTAGCAGTCCCCCCATCCATACGTCAATATGGATCTTTGACAATTTCATACCGCACCAGCTCCTTTCATCATAAATATAGCCCCGCCGGAGCCAAAGACATGCGGCGGGGCGAGCGGTTTGTTCCGTTTAAGACCAGCCGAGGATATCAGAGAATTTAGCCATTTGCTGCTCCTGTTCCTTTGCATAGGCGGTGTATTCCTCTCCACCCATGTAGTTGACGGCCTGACCCAATGCCTCCATATCCTCAACAAACTCAGGATTATTGATGGCATTGTCCATGGCCTCGACCCAGCGGTCATAAACCGCCTGGTCCACTCCGGCAGGCAAAGCAAAGCCTCGGTCAGAAGGAGAGGTAATATCGTATTCGGGCATCAGCTCATTGAAGGTAGGGACATCAGGCAGCAGAGAGGATCGTTCAGTAGCAAAAACGCACAGAATATCCACTTCGCCATCCTGGTAGGCCTGGAGAGTCTCGCCTACAGAACCCCAGCCCACATCAATGTGGCCGCCGAGAATAGCCGCATAGGTATCACTCCAACCGGCCTGGTGCACTTCCGTGATCTTCAGGCCCAGCTGGTCCTTCAGATCCTCTGCCAGCAGGTGCTTGTTGGTTCCCACGCCGTTATCACCGGCCAGAATCTCATTCTCCAAACCGTAGTTGACAAAGCTCTCCAAATCAGGGAAACGCTCGTCACCTGCTTTAATAACCAGACAGCCCCAATCGCTGATCTCATTGGCAACCAATGCGAAATCATCCAAAGTGTTGTCTCGATTTTGCTGCGGATCCAGGTATCCGGAATAAACGGTAGGAATATTCATCTGAGCAATGGTATATCCATCTGGATCAGAGTTGAGCAGTTCATTCCAGGCAATCCATCCATTTGCACCGGTGGAGTTGACCACAGTAATGCTCACACCCAGGTCATCCTCCAGATAGGGAACCAGGGTTCGGACTGCCAGGTCAGAGCCGCCGCCGGCACTCCAGGGCACTAACATCGTGATAGAACGTTCCGGCTGCCAACCTCCGTCTGAGGTGTTCGTTCCGCTGCTATTGCCAGAGGCAGTGCTTCCTGAACTACTGCTGCAAGCAGCCAGTAGCGATATGCTCAATGTGGCACCTGTACATAAAGCCAAAACTCTTTTCCACTCTTTCATGATACACTCTCCTTTTTATTTTTCTCTTGGCATGGGATTTCTCCCCTTGAGCATGTGGTCAGTCAACGTGACTATTTCTTCTCCAAACCCGCAACGGAATTTTGAAATACGAACATGTCGATTGTTCTGACAAAGGACGATTCTGCAGTTTGATAGGAACGATCTCCTTCAAAAGAATGGGTAGCAATCAAATGAACAATTTCATCTGGCAGTCCTGCTTGGGACGCCAGCAGCGCACCAGACAAGGGATGGCGCATCAGCTCAAAGTTGTCGCTGTGGCCCACAGTCCCATCTTTCAGCACAAACTCAGTCAGCTTTCCGATATCGTGCAGTAAGGCACCTGCTACCACAACATCTCGGCGAAACAATGCACCATGACGCCGATAATATTTTTCCAGTGCATCAAATTCCAGGATACACAGCTTTGTCACATCAGTAACATGCTCAATCCATGATACATCGCAGTTTTTCCAATTGAGAGTAACTGGACAGAGCGAGAGCGTCTCATAGGTCCAGCCCCCTTTTTGTATTGCTAGTTCCATGGCACGGCATGATTGCTCCCTCAGCGTCTTGTCTCGAATCTCCAAAAACGCGGGGAAAATCTTTTCCAGATAATGCGACATACTTAATTCCCCCTTGTATCTTGTAATTTTCATGTACTCTTTATGTTAGCTTGTATATAAAATCCAAATAATCCAGGAAGTAACCCTTATTTCTTTGGTCGAAATTATACTAACATCACCAGACAACAATGTCCAACAACAAATTTCTGGAAAATCAACAAGATAAATCTTGTGACTAATACTGCTAAAAGCATCAAGGCCCAGCTGCAATCGTGGAAATACCCTGGCTTCTTCCGTCTACTTCGGCCAAAGTAACACAACCACTACTTCTTATTATTCCAACCCAAAAACAGAGTCAAAAACTAATCTGCCAGATGATAGGCAGCTTTATATCGAAAGTTCTAAAGCCCGCTGCACACTGTTCTTTCCCTAAGGTGCAGCGGGCATTTCAAGAATTTGTTTCTATCTCAGGATGCTTATTGAGATATTCTGTTATGGCTTTGATTGTTTTTTACGCCTGATTTTGCCGGGGTAGCACCAAAAACCGTTACCCCTGGTCACGCGGCCTCTCTTCGGCTTCCCCAAGTCCCTTTCTTCTCCAAATCATCGGTGATACAAGAGAATCATCAGAACTGATGCAGCAGTCCTTGATTATCCCCTCCATACTCAAAACTATTTCTTTCCGCCACAGGGCATCCTCGTCGTTACGTTTTCTCTCTGCACAGGCAGCCGACACTGCGGTGTTAAGAGTCAGTACCGCAGCGAGAAAACAGGCCAAGAATTTTCTCATGATCTTCATCCTTTCGTATGCTGCCGCTCGGGCAATCCGCTGATTTCAAGGCGCACTTACTTTGCCTACATAGTATCGATAGGGATATCCCGTTTCCCACAACATCACCCCCAATATCCCTTTTACTCTATTACGAATGAAAGCCTCAATTGGGGACACTTCTTGCAGAAAAATTTTTCTCACAATGTTGTCATTGCTTTTTAGGCATAAAAAGGACCGCCATCTATTCCAAGATGGCGGCCTTTACCTTGTCTCATTTTTCTTAACAACCACGCTGAACCAATCTGCTTTGCCCCGTGTTTGACCCAAAAACAGCTCTTTTTTATAATAGGGCAAGATCATCGTTTTTTCTCCGCACAATTTGGCCTGGTCAGCCGTTATATCAAATGAAAGGGGGTGGGCGTTTCCCATGGATTTGGAAGAACTTTACGATAAGCTATACCGCTATTGCTATATGAAGACCCGCCACCCCCAGACGGCGGAGGATCTGACCCAGGAGGCCTTTCTTCGCTTTCTGCGCACCCGAGATGTCAGTGAGATCAAAAAACAGACGGCCTATCTCTATACCATCGCCCGCAATCTGTGCATCGATTTTTACCGCACCAAGCAGGCCTTGCCGCTGGAACAGGCGGAGGACTGCGCCGCAGAGGATAAGGACGATCTGCACACCGTCCGCATTGCCCTGGAGCAGGCCCTGGAACAGTTGCCGGAGGAGGATCAGGACCTGATCTTTTTGCGGTACACCAACGAGGTCTCTGCAGCTCAGGTGGGAAAGATCCTTGGCATGTCCCGCTTTGCCGTCTACCGCCGGGAAAAACAGATTTTACGAAACCTGCAGCGTCAATTTGATTGGAGGGATTTTTATGGGTAACCGGAAGTGGAAGGAGGCGTTTTCCCTCCTGTATGAGCCCCCCGCTCCCCAGAGGAAGGGAGCCTTCCTGGAGCGGCTGGAGCCTCCGGGGCTGTCCACCGGGGAATTTCTGTTTTCCCAGCTCTTCTACCTTCGCCCCTGGAGCTGGCTGCTGGCGGTGGCCATCTTTGCCGCCGCCCTGTTTCTCATGAAAAACCGGCTGCCCGAGCAGATCCGGCTGGTGTCTGTCTTGCTTCCTTTTGCCGCCCTGTCCACGGTGACGGAGCTCCACCGCTCCGCCCGCTGCCGGATGGAAGAGCTGGAGATGGCCTCCCGCTTCTCCCTGAAAACCCTGCTGCTGGCCCGGCTGACCTTGCTGGGGCTGGGAAATCTGCTGCTGCTGTGCGCCCTGTTTCCCCTGATGACGGGGTGGGGGCAGCTGTCCCTGGCAGAAACCGGATTCTATCTTTTGTGCCCCTACTGCCTCACCTCTCTGCTCTGTCTGATGGTCACCCGCCGGTTCCGGGGGAGTGAGTCGGTATATCTGTGCGCGGGGACTGCGGCGGCGGTGAGCGTGCTGTGCTCCATGTGGCAGGAAAAGCCCCCGGTTCTCTTCCAAGGGGCGGGCTATGCATGGGTTACTCTGCTCTTGTTGGCTTTGATGATTTGGGAATATAGACGATATCTGTTTTGCGGGGAGGAATTGGTATGGAACTGAACATTGACCGGGTCACCAAACAGTACGGCCCGAAGATCGCCGTGGACCGCATCAGCCTGACCCTAACGCCGGGGGTCACCGGCCTGCTGGGCGCCAACGGGGCAGGCAAGACCACCCTGATGCGGATGCTGTGCGGCATTCTGCGCCCCACCAGCGGCTCCATCTCCCTGGACGGCCTGGACGTGTCCACCGAGGGCTACCGGGCGGTGCTGGGCTACCTGCCCCAGGATTTCGGCTACTATCCCAGCTTCTCCGCCCTGGATTTTCTCCTCTACCTGGGCGCCCTGAAGGGGATGGAGCGCAAGCAGGCCAAGGAGCGCAGTCTGGAGCTGCTGGAGGTAGTGGGTCTGAGCGAGGTGGCCCGCAAGAAGATCCGAACCTACTCCGGCGGCATGAAGCAGCGTCTGGGCATTGCCCAGGCCCTGCTGAGCCGGCCCAAGCTCCTCATCCTGGACGAACCCACCGCCGGGCTGGACCCCAAGGAGCGGGTCCGCTTCCGCACCCTCATTGAGGAGCAGGGGAAGGAGAGCATCGTGCTCCTCTCCACCCACATTGTCTCCGACGTGGAGCACATCGCGGGCCGCATCCTGATGGTGAAGGACGGCCAGCTCATTTACGACGGCAGCGCGGCCGACACGCCCCAGGACCTGGAGGGATTTTATCTCCAGCAGTTTGAAGGGGGAGGGATGTAAGGATGTTTGGCTCCCTCTATCGCTACGAGCTGAAGAAAATCTTCCTGCGGCCCTATGTGCCCGTTCTCCTTGTACTGATCCTTGCGGTGACCCTTTTTCTCAACCTGAGCCCCCTCTGGGAGCCGGACGATGTGATCTACGTAGAAAATGGGGAGCTGGTCTTTGACACGGTGAGCCGCTATGAAGCCATCCAGTTGGAGCGCCGCTTTTCTCAGGAGGATACGGGAACGCTTCTGGACAACCAGGCGTCTGACTCCGTCCGGGACATGAACCGCTATTACCAGAAGGTTGCAGACCCAAACGACCCGCCCACCTTCATTATGCTCAACCACTTTCTTGTGACCGACAGCCAGATGGAGATGGGCATCAATCCCATCTATGAGGGGCAGGACAATCTGGCCGACTTTGCCTATGAGACCATGGGGGGCTGGCAGGAAGAGGAATACCGGGCTCAGTCTCTCACCCAGGCGGAGATCGGGTACTGGAACCAGGAGCGCAGCGGGCTGGAGATCCCCTTCACCCTGGCCTACGCCAAAGGGTACAGCGGCATCCTGTCCCTGGCCTACTGGCTCAACCTGATGACGGTGGCCTTTGTCTTTCTTAGCCTGTGCGGCAGCTTCTCCGACGACCACGTGTACAAGACCTGGCCTATGCTCACCAGCGCCCGGTACGGACGGCGGCCCCTGACTCTGGCCCGGCTGGCAGCAGGGGCAAGTGTGGCCTGCGGCACGATCCTGCTGCTGTTTGTCCTCACCACTGCCATCCAGCTCTTTGTCCACGGGACGGACGGGTTTCACACCCCCATCCAGATCCTGTCGCTGACCGATCTGCGGCCGGGGCACGGGGACACCGGCCTGTGCGACAGCAGCCGCGTGATGGAGGCGGGACAGGCGGTGCTGGTCACCGTGGGCATGAGCCTGCTGGTCAATCTGTGCTGCGCCGCCCTGGGTCTGTTCCTGTCCAAGCTGTTTCGCCGGGCGGTGCCCGCCCTGGCCCTTCCTTTGGGCCTGCTGCTGGTTTCCCTGCTGTTTGAGCCCTTCTTTTCCTTTTACGCCTACAACCGGCTTCTGGCTCAGATCTGGAGCTATCTGCCCATCCAGCGTCTATCCGAACACTTCCTTCTGGACCAGCGCCTGGTCTGGCTGGGAGACACCCCCTTGGACTGCATCCCGGTGAGCTTCCTGCTCTACGGGGTGCTGACCCTTCTGTTTTTGGCGGCCTGCCTGTGGCTCTGCCGGCGCCACGCAGTGGAGAAGGAATGAGGTGGCAGGATGAAGGGATTTGGAACCCTCTATGTCTTTGAGCTGAAAAAGGTCCTGGGGCAGCGGCTCTTTCTGGTTTCCGTGCTGCTGGGGGCGGCGCTGCTATTCGGTTGGAGCCTGCTGACCTTCTATGGCACCGGCTACTACTACCGCTACGATGCCCAGACCAACTCCGTGGAGCAGCTCTCCCGGCCCTACTGTGAGGTGGAGGCCCTGCGCCGGGACTCCATGCGCGCCCTGGCCGGCCAGGAACTGGACGAGCCGCTGATGGAGGAGCTGATTGGACAATACCGCGACGATGCGTCCGGGACACGGATGTGGAATCTCAATTCCTACTCTCCCATTCTCTATCTCAACATCATGGAGGACCGCACCGACATCACTGCGGAGGGGTTTTATGTCACCTATCTGCGCACCTTTAATCCTGTCCTCATTCCCCTGACCGCCCAGGAGAAGATCTACTGGCAGGAGATGGCCAGCACTCTGGATCCCCTGATCCTGGATTACGCCGGGGGATGGCAGGCCATGGCGCAAAACTGCGGCCTGCTGTGCCAGGTGACAGTGCTGTTGACGGCGGTGTGCCTGTGCCGTCTTTTCTCTCAGGAGCACCGGGCCCGGACCGACCAGCTGGTGCTGTCCAGCGTCCGGGGCAAGACCGCGGCCTTCTGGGCCCGGTGGGCTGTGGGGGCCAGCTTTGGGGCAGGGCTGTCCCTGGTCTTTTCCGGACTGTATGTGCTGCTGTACTGTGTGCTCTATGGGCCGGACGGTTTTTCCACCGCCCTCCAGCTCTGGTCAAAGGGCACGTCCTTCCCTCTGCACCTGTCCATGGGCGGGTTTGTCCTGCTCCTTCTGGCCCTGCTGGTACTGGCCTGCATTCTGACCGCGTCTCTGGTCATGTTCCTCTCCGAACTTCTGCGAAATGCGGTTCCTGCCCTGGCGGTGCCCTTTCTTCTCTCCGGACTCTGCCTGCTGGACCTGTTTTACGGGTGGGGCCGTGTAGCCGAGCAGATTTCCAGCTACCTGCCCTTCTTCCGCATCAGCCTGGCCACCTTACAGGACTTCTACCTGGTCACCCTGGGCCCGCTCCAGTTTAACGCCCTCCAGTTCAGCTTTCTGCTGTATGCGCTGCTTATCCTTTTGTGCGCAGGGCTGTGCTGGTGCTCCTATCGCCGCTATCAGGTCACGGGGAGGTAGTTGCCGCAAATTGACTTGTTCTTCGGTGCAGAAATCAACTGTTCGCTGCCGGTTTGTGGGTATATGTAAAACTCCCGTCTGATTTCTGCCGGAAATCAGACGGGAGTTTTTTGTTCATTAGGCGAATGGCGGAGGATAACACTTAAAGATTTTTCCTGTGCATTTCAGGCGCCGCCGCAGAGGGCAAGGCTGCCAACAGCCATTTCCCGGCATCAAAGAAACAGTTCACATTCCTTCCGCTCAGAGCAAACTTTCTTTAGCATCAGGCTGGCCGCAGAGAGCATGACCGGATTGACCTTGCGGGCACCATGGGGACATACTGCGATGCAGCGCATACAGGAGATACACGCTTTTTCATCCACCTTTTTGGGATTTTCTTTGTCGATGGCCTGTACAGGACACGCTGCTGCACAGGCGCCGCAGTTGGTACACTCTTTTGTCGCTTTGGGTACCATACTGACTCCGCCGGCTTTTTTGTAAGGACGATTGCCGGGGATCGCAGGTTCTGAAGTATCTGCCTCGGAGAGCTTATGCTGAATCTGCTTAGCAAAATCGGAAAGCTGTGCTATGTCCTGTGCATCAGGGCGACCGGCGGCAAACTGACGGGCGATAGAATGCTCCGCAATGGCGGCAACGGCTGCAATCACCTGAAAACCAGCCTGCTTTGCGGCATCTTCCAGTTCTACCAGCGTGTCCTCATAGGCACGGTTGCCATAGACACAAACCAGGATGGCCCGGGCACCGTTGCCATGCACTACACCCAGCCGCTCTGCCGCCACAGCAGGCACACGGCCACCGTAGGACGGCACAGAAATGACCGCTGCATCCTCTTTTGTCAGCGAAACGGTATTCAAATCCTGTTTGCTGTCTGTCAGATCAACGGTGGTTACGTCTCCCTCCAGTGCGCCGGTTAAACAGTCCGCCACCTTTTTCGTTCCTCCCGTAGGACTGAACACGATGTTATAAAGTTTCATCTGAACATCCTCCTTTTACTCGGCCATACGCCAGGAAATCATGTAATGTATGTTCTCAGGAAGCTTTTCATCTTCCTGGGGCATCTGTTCAAAGGCTCCAGTCAACCCCAGCTCCAAAGCTGTCTGATGGAAATGAGACAGGGCAATCCCAAGATCCACCTGTTTGATGATTTTTTCTTCTTTGGAAAGTTCGGGTTTATAATCCGCATAAAAGTGATAGGCGTTTTCGGTTTTACGCACCCGCCAAGGCTGTGCATTTTTCGCCGAGGGAGCCAACCGCACCATTTCCAGCGGCTGAGCATAAATTCCGGCCATGTCCTTGGTAAGCGGAGTACGAAAATCCTTCTGATAGAATAGGTCTTTCCACTCTTTTCGGGAAGAAGATCTCATCGTGGAGCGCATCAGATTTTCCGTCAGGCTGCGTTTGGCTGCGGGATAGCCTACCGGTGAAATCGCCAGAAACAGTTCCTCCTTTGGAATTTTCATGGCAGAAGCAAAGCCGTCTCGATTAAAGGTGGCTGCCAGCCACACCGTACCCAGTCCCATATGAGTAGCTGACAGAATCAGATTTTCAAATTCATATCCGGCCGCCAGCGGTGCCAGCTTTGTATCCGGAACGGAGACTCCCAGGAAAGTACTTGCTCCCTTGATGACGCCGTAGGTTCCCAGCTTTTCACCATCTGCATTCAGTTTCTGATCAATGATGTATGTATGAACAGGGACATCAAAGGGATTATCCAGCTGTTTCATACACATAAGCAGGGCTTCTCGATCTCGGGGCAGCAAGGGCTTATTCTCATAGGTGCGGACACTGTGCCGTTTTTGAACAGTTTCCGCAACAGGAATAGACAATTTCATTATATTTCACCCACTCTCACATCTGGATCATAACTTTACCATTGAGCTGGCCCTTAGCCACAAGCTGCAATGCCTCATTGGCCTGATTCAGAGAAAAGACACGAGCGTCAACGGCAGGCTTGATCTGCTTCTTCTCCACGATCTCGGTGATTTTTTGCAGCTGTGCTCCATTGGAACGGACAAACACAAACCGATATTCCTTGCCCTGCTTCTGAGCCGCCTTGTCAAATTTACTACCCGCCAGAGTGAACATCTGTTTCTTCAGGCCGCCAAACTGATGGCGCAGAGCAAACGCTTTATTGGGGCCGGTCCGCAGGCTCACCAACCGCCCGCCTTTTTTCAGCACCGCCAATTCATGGTCAAACTCATCGGGGCCCAGGGTATCGATCACATGGTCCACATCAGACAATACTTCCCAATAGTTTTCTGTCTTGTAGTCGAGATACCGGTCAGCTCCCATGGCCAAAAAGCGTTCTTTGGCCCGCGCGTTTCCGGTTACAATCACTCGCAGCCCCAGCGCCTTGGCGATGGGAACCGCCATCTGACCAAAGCTTCCGGAGCCCCCAGGAATCAAAACGGTTTCCCCTGGCTTTGCCTCCAATTCCTCTACCATGGCTTGATACGCCGTCAAACCGGTCAGCGGAATGGCAGCAGCAGTATTGAAATCATACCCCTCCGGCATTTTGGCAATTGCGTCCTGTTCTACCGCCGCATATTCTGCAAAGGCGCCGATTTTGCGAATCGGCAGGCGGGTATAGACCCGGTCTCCCTTTTGAAACCCTTTCACCTTGCTGCCTACCTGCTCCACAATACCGGAGCATTCATTCCCCAATGTAAGCGGCATGGGGTAGTCCTGAATCAGTTTTACGCTGCCTGTCAGAATCAGTAGTTCCACCGGATTGACTGCCGCTGCCTTTACCTGGATCAGGACCTCAGAATCTGAAATCTGGGGTTTCGGGATGTCATTCAAGGTTGTGTTGATATTTTTAGAGTAGCGTTTGATCTGGACCGCTTTCATGGAAAACCTCTTTCTGGATACAATCTCTCTTGCTTTTTTTCACAAGAACCGATAAAATATTAGTTGTAATAAATTGAATTACATCTTTCGTTAGTTTAGCACCTATCAGATGTAAAGTCAATAGTTACATCAAGCTGTAACGTGTTTATTCTTGAAAGGATATTGAGTATCTATGCAGATCAGTATGAAATGTTCCGTTGCGGTTCACTGCCTGATTTTTATCCATGAAGCGAAAGGAATTGCGAAAGTAACCAGTAATCTTCTGGCCGAAAGCACAGGAAGCAATCCTGTCGTGATCCGCAACATTCTCAGCGCTTTGAAAAAGGCAGGGCTTATTACGGTGCCTCGCGGAACCGGCGGCGCAGAGCTGTGCACCGACCCGTCCCAGATTACCTTGTACCAAATTTATTCTGCACTGGAGCCGAATGGCGTGACCTCCATCATTGGAATTCACCCCTGCGATGGCCGCCCTTGTCCGGTCGCACAAAATATCCGCAAGGTGCTGAAAACTCCGTATCATAAGATTGAGGACGCAATCAAAAAAGCGATGGAAGAAGTTACGCTGCAATCCATGATTGATGATTTCCACAGCATGGCTCAGCAAAGTTCTGCTGCCGAAAGGAACTTACAATAAAAAACAGCCACGGCAAACACCATGGCTGTTTCATCATTGAATGAGAGCTATATTATTTTGTAAGAAGAAAATACTATTGGGCACTTAACAGACATTGGATACTCTCTGCTGTCCCAGCCCAAAAATCAAATAAAATCTCACCTTATTTGCCGTCGTTGTCCACCTGATATAGGTAGGCAGCGGCGGTAACTGCTTATGCAGTCACTGGATCGGCCCGAAGTAACCCCTTGCATGCCACTTTCTTCTTGAATAATGTTAAAAGCAATTACTTTAGGTAAGGCCACAGCCTCAATCGCCCGATTTTTCACCCGGTTATCGTCACTTCAGCAACAAAACGTTTCTTAGCCGCAGAAGTCCTTGGCGACCTCCACGATGTGCTCCACGGAGAGACCGAACTGCTTGAGCAGAGCGGCAGCGGGGCCGGA
>UMHJ01034082.1_pt1 | contig 41036 bp, 46 predicted proteins | sample 1965511 | NCBI WGS metagenome assembly UMHJ01 (sample SAMEA4836096, study PRJEB28245) | human gut metagenome | biome: gut microbiome; material: fecal sample | place: Denmark | collected 2008
TTCGTCCACGAAATAGTGCGCGCTGGCCTGCAGGCCGCCCACGCGGTGGTAGTAATCGCAGTTGTTGCGCGCAGTGTCGCCGTTGTTTGCCGTGTAGTGCATCACAATGTACCGCACCGGCTGCGTGCGCCCGGCGTGGTAATTGGCCGCGTTGCAAGCAATAAATTCCATATTCCGTCGCCTCCTTATTCTATCGGCTCATCGATCGTTACAATGAGGTTTCCTCCCTTGCCCTTAGCCGACACGCGGAAGTAAACCGCACCCTGAGGGGGCGCAACATTGGTATCCGTGGTAAATGCCGCCGCTGCGTTTGGGTCGTCAATTTTGGTCGGGTAATATATGCTAGCCCCAATCTGATTGTAGCGGACTACACTTCCTTTCAACGTGAAATCTGCATTATACCACGCAATGCGAGAGCCATATTCGTCCCATTTAATTCCATCGCCGCCGATACGGTATGTATGACTTGCGCCGCCGTCAAATGGTATAAAACCTGTAGTGACAAAGCTGGGATTGTCCGCAACTACGCCGCTAGAGTTAAGCATTTTGCCGTTCGTATATGGCGCAGACGCCCCGGAAGTATCTACGGCACTAGGAACAAGGTTGTGGTACGACACCACCTTTGTTGCCTTTGCGGTAATCACGATATCGCCCGTAACCGCCGCTATGCTGATTACGCCCGTATCGGCGTTGTAAACCGTGGCCGTGATATCCGTGCCACCCATATTCACAGTTACTTCGCCCAGCGTGTAGCCGCTTTCAGCCGTCAGCGTCGCGGCATAGGCTGCGCCATCCTCGACAGATACTGCGGAATTGCTGCTTGTCACGTGGGTCATCGAATTGGTGATGCTCCTGTAGACGGTGGCCGCATAGCCGATTGTACGGTCAATGCCAGCGCCGTAGCAAAAAGAGTATACGACCTGTTCGGACGGATTGATGACGTTCACGTTAAAGGTTGTATCGTCACCCGTTCCCGCCGTCTTGTCATACGGGGCAGGGTCGCCAAACGAAATGCCGTTCATTGTAACGACGCCGCTGTTGTTGCGATAAAAACAGGCATTGGGCGTACACATACGCCATGCGTCAAACTCCGTTCCCTTGCCATTTTCGACACTATGCAATTTACCGTATTGGAAGCAGTGATTGTGACCATGGACATTCATAATAAACTTCGCTGCGTTGTGCCCACTAAAATCCACCGTCACACCGTTCTGCATTGTACTTTCCCCAGCGACATACGCTTTGGCAATGTTCCCCGTCGGATATGCGCCGCCCAAGTCTAGCGGGTAGTGGCCGAGAACTATAATTCCCCATTGGGCCGCATCTGTCTTGCTGCCTACGGCATGAAGTGTCTGAGCAAACCACAGCAACTGCTCTGGAGAGCAGCAGTACGCCGCGTTATTTCCACTTACAGTCTCACCCTCGCAGGTGTTCAGGCAGATGACACGGAGTTTCTTGTCAGGGAAGTCACGATAACAATATCCATACTCTTCACTGCCATACACAGCGCCTTCGCTGTACTTCCATATATTGTTTTTCAGAAATTCCGCGCCGACGAGCGTGCTGTACTCGCCAGTGTCGTGGTTGCCAACGGTCCGAAGCTGCGGGACATCCTTCCACGCCTCGCCCAACCAACCATTGATTTGGTCAAACTGCTGCTGCATCAGCGCGATCGTAGTTTTGGCGTTGCCAAATGTCACGTCACCGAGCATACACGCAAAATCAATCTGCGGAAGACTATAAGATAGCACTTTCAGTGCTTGGCAAGCGTGCAGATCTCCGGCGTTGATGTTCGTCTGCCAGTTATCTACCTGTGGCCCAGCGTGGTGAAAGTCTGACACGGCCAGAAACACGATGCTGTCATCCTTCATCACTGCCTTGACCTTTTCAGCCACCGCCAGAGCCTCCGCCTTGACATAGCGGGGGATGTCGGCGTGGGCGATCTGGTCGCCGGTCGTAATGCCTCTCACTGCGTCGCCCATCTGCACGATCTTGTACGTTTCCGCGCCGCCGGTCTTTTCCCGGATAGCTGCTGCAATGTCCTGTACGGCGGTTTCTTCGTAGAGCTTTTTCATCTCAGTAGCTCACCTCCGTGCCATCAGGCAGGGCGGCTATGACGCTGTTGACAATCTCCTGCTTATCAGCTGCCGTCCAATAGTCCGTGCCTCTGACAGGGGTCTTGCCGGTCTTGCCGGGGTCACCCTTTGCGCCGTCCTCGACCGTGGCAATGGCTGCGCCGTCCACGCTGATTGTCGTTGTCTTGCCGGACTTAGTGGCCGTTACCACCGGGCTGTGGCCGTCTTTGCCGGGCACGCCAGCAGGGCCGGTTGCACCAGCAGCCCCCGGTTTGCCATCGGTGCCGTCTTTGCCCGGTGCTCCGGTTGCTCCGCGCGATGGCTTGCCTGTATCGGTGCTGCCAACGTACCAATTGCCATTGTCACCGATGTGCGGCGTAACGCCGTCCGCACCAGCAGCCCCCGGTTTGCCATCCGCACCCTTGAGGTCTGCCACGGCGATAAGGTTTGTCCACGTGCTGCCGCCGTCCGTGCTGTACTGGATGTAGCCGTCCGCTACGCGCAAGGCCATGCTTCCCGCGCCGCCTGTCCGCGCCGCCTCGTTGATCGCCGCCACCAGCGTGTCCTTTGCCTCCGTCGTCAGGCCGGCAAGGTCGCCGATCTGACGCTGGATCGTCCGCAACGTCATCTGGTCTGTCGGGGTGTATACATACCCGGCAGGCTTCGCCCGCTTGTGCACTGCAAAGTCCTGCTGCACCATCGTGTACGCGCCGGTGTCGTCGGTGACGTAGGCGTAGGCCGTCAGCGTGTGGCAATCCTGCAGCAGCTCGTCCGGGATGATGGCCGTGCCGTCTGTGCCGACGTCCACGTCCACGCTGCCGCCAAGCGCGCGATTTTGATAGTGGATCTGCTCCACGCCGCTGCCCACGCGCAAGCGCCGCCCGGTATCCCACTGCCACAGTGCTCCGCGCCCGTCTGCGATTGTGATAGTCATACAGTGGCCTCCTTCCATTGATTCTACAATATAAAAATGGGAGGGATATTTCTATCCCTCCCGCAGATTTAATTGCTCCAGCGGATCTTCCCGAGCGATTTTTGGCTGTAGAAGCACAGGAACAGCGCGTTTTTCTGCTCTCTGCTGATGTTCAGACCGTCGATGTATGCGGCGACCTTGTCCATTGCTCCCTGACCGCTGATGGCCTTGCCGTTGCTGTCGCGCGTCGTCCTTGCGTCGTTCTTAAACTGATACGCTTCCCAGAACGTCCCCGCGTCCAGACCGGCCGGTTTCGCCTGCTCGTTGTACTTCTGCACGGCCTCAACGCTGATGCCGTCGCATTCCGGATGTGCCTTCACAAAGTCCGCCGTGTCGATCTTGTTCTGCGCGTCCTCCTGCTTCATCCCGCCGTAGCGCGTCAGCATATCTACCGCGCGAGACCGCGTGAGCTTCCCGTCGAGATACAGATCCTTGATGTCGTCGTAGTCCGTGCCGGTCACGACCTCGCACGTCCACTTCTGCACCAGCTTCTGCGCCTCGTCGGCGTCTTTCCCTCCGTACTGCTGCAGGATCTTCAGCGCCTGCTCCTTCGTGATCGAGCGCTTTCCGTTGTCGTCGCCGACGTACCACTCCTTCGCCTGCGATCGTACCGCAGACTGCAGCTGTTTCTCGCCGATGCCGTGCTCTTTCAGCTCCTTGGCCTGCGCATCGAAGGCGGCCTTGTCGCCGCTGAGCACCGCAGCGAGCGCCTCGTCGTACTTTCCTTCGCCGGTCTCCCACTTGTCAACCTTCCAGTACGCATCATCCTCGTTGTCCGCGAGCCCTTTTTCGACCAGCAGCTGCTGCGCCTCTTCGCGCGTGAGGTAACCGTCCATCAGGCCGTACTTGATCTGGCTCTCCGGCCCGGAGTCATAGGTATGGATCGTCCACTCGTCACCCTTGCCGACAGCTCCGGCGATGGTGTTCCAGAGCGTTACAACCTCGCGGCTCGCCGCGCTGATCGGCAGGCCGGTCGCCTGCGAAACGGCCTTGAGTGTCTTGTAGATCTTTCCGTACAGCGTCATGTTGCCGTTGTACGTCACGTCCGTCGGCTTATCCAGTTTCCCGGTCGCCAGCTTGATTGTCTCGTCCCAGATCCGATATGCGTCGATCAGGTTGCTGATCCATTCCGTGTCCATCCGGTCGTTCCCGTACCCGGAGGTCATGGACATGAAATCCTTGAGGATCGGCAGCTTCGAGAGAATGTCCACGTCGCTGAACAGGTTGTTGTCAAACGGGCGGACGCCGGAAAACTTGCCCTCTTCATAGTTTGCGCCAATCAGCGCGTTCAGGTACTTCTCCAGCCACGTGGCGTACTCATCGTCGTCGCGGCAAGCGTCCACAGCAGATTCTACAAGGCCGGAGGCGGCCGCAGACACAAGGTAGGTTGCCAGCGCCCACGCGACCTTGCCCTTGGCGTTGTTCCACGCCTTTTTCTTGTCTCCGGTCGTGCGCAGCTCCGTCGTGTAGTCCGTGTACGCCTTGAGCACGAGGTTGTACGACAGCGTCGGCTCTGACATGAAGGCCGTCGAGATGGAGCCGTACACGCTCTTCCCGCGCATCGCCTGGCTGCGCGTCATCGTGCTGTCCACCACCTGCGTCGAGTAGACGACCTCGCGGAAGCGTTCGGCCGTCGCCTTCAGCAGCGCGTCGCCGGTCAGCTTCTGCTTGTCCCTTACCTCCGCCTTGCAGGCGTTCCACAAACGGCCCCACGTCAGCCGGTCGCCCCATTCCGCGCCCTTCATGAGGAATTCGACCGTCGAGTCCTTCCATGTTCCGGCGTTCTTGATCTGGTCGCGGATGTTCATGCCGATGTTCGTGTCGTAGAAGCCCATGTGCTTCCACAGCGCGATGCCGCTGTTCGCCTCCGCTTCTTTGTAGGCGCTCTTTCCCTCCGTAAACGCCTTTGCGAGATACTTCGGGCTCATCACACCGACCGCACGCACATACGCCGTCGGCTGCAGCAGCGCCACGCGCAGGTTCGCAGCCACGGCCGCCACCTTGTAGTTGGAGAGCATCTTCTTTGCGAAGCCCTCCCCGCGGCCGCCTTCGTTCACGCCGTTCAGGTCTTTGATGAACGTCGTGAAATACTTGTTGGCATCCATGCCGTATGCCTTTTCAATCGACCGCTGTACCGTCGTCGTGAGCACGTGGCCGTTCTCGAGCTTCTGCTTCTCGCGGTAGTTGTACCACTTCATCGCGTCGAGGATCGGCAGCGCCAGCGCGTCATACTTTGCCATGTCCGCCATGTGGTTGCTGAACACGTCGAAGATGTCGCGTACAACGAGCGCGTTGTTTGCCTTGTAGACGAGGCTCTTCGTCGCGGACATATTCAGCAGGCGGAACATGTCATTCTCTTTCGCGCCAGGGTCTTTCGCGTCGCGGTTGGAGTCCATCGTCTCGATGGGGAAGTAGTTCTCCTCCGTGAACGCGCGGTATCCGAAGCGCTCCATCGACACACGGTTGCCCCACGCGCCGCCCTGATCGTTCATGTACTTCTGCAGTTTGTCCGCCACCTCGCGCTGGCGCTTGGTAAGCGCGCCATTGATCGCGGCGATGTCCTCCTGCGTCAGCAGGAACGGATCCGGCTGCTTGACGTTTTCCTTGCGCCCGCTGTTCTGGATGTCCTCCACGCGCATACCGCCGCCGAGCAGATGGCCGGCGGCCTGCTCGCGCTTCGACAGGCAGTAGAACGCCATCATCTGTGCGGTCGTCATCCTCACGCTCTCGCCGCTCTCGAGCTTAAACGTGTGCGTTTCCTTTGCCCACGCCTTCACTTCCTTCGGCGTGTAGGTCTGCTCCGTGAAGTCCATGACCGCCTTCGTGTTGAAGGCCATCTTGTCCCAGCCGTCGGAAAGCGCCTCGAATATCGCCTTGCCGCCCTCGCCGAAGCGCTGGAAAGCATAGTACGGCGTCGTGTTCTCCCAGTTGAAGAAACCGGCCGCCTTTTCTCCGGCCTTCGTTCTTCCTTTGGCCTGCCCCAGCCGGTCGAGCTCCAGCACCGTCGCCTGCGCCGCCTGCCGCGCGGTCTCAAAGTGCGCGTTGGACTTGAGCTTGTTCGCGTTTTGGATGCTGCGCGTCAGGATCGTGAGCATCTGGTCGAGCTGCTGCAGTTGCTCTCCGCTCATCCGGTTTACAACGTTCTCGCCTGGGTTCTGGCTGACGATGTCGGACGCAGTGTTGATGTGCTTCTGCATCTCCTCGAGGAATCCATCCGGGATGTCCAGATACAGTCCGAGGTCGTTCGTCCCGTCATCGTTCTGCCCGCGCAGGCTGTCCAGCAGCTTCTGCATCCGGTCAGTATACCGGAGCGAACGCCGAATGTCCTTTTTCGTCAGCGCGCCGCCGTCCAGCGCCCTCTTACTCGTAAAGTCGATGGATTCCAGGAACTCGCCTACCGCCAGCTTCAACGGCTCCGGGATGTGTTCCTTGTCGCTGTTTTTCAGCAGCCAATCGCTCAGGCGCTTCGCCTTCTGCTCGATGCGCGGGCGGTATTTCGCCACAGCCGCGCTTTCCTCGCGGCGCGCCTTATCTTCCGCGTTCCTGTCTTTTAGCCGCGCGATCTGCTCGTCGCGTTTCTCGCGCTCTCTTGCCACGGCTTCCTGCAGCCGTTTGCGGTTCTGCGCCCGCAACTCCGCGATGCGTGTGTCATTGGCCTTGCGCAGCTCGTTGATCTGGTTGAGGTAGTGCGTCTTCTGCTGTTCGTCCTTCTTGGCCTGCCGGTCGGCAAACGTTCTCTGCTGCGGCAGGTCGAAAAACTGCTCAAGGATCTCGTTGCTCACACTCTGCGTCGCTTCGCGCATATACTGCGCGTTCGGGTTGTACTCGTTCACGGAGTACACCGCGTCCAGCACATCGGCAATGCGGTAGAGCTGGTCGCTCGGCTGGCTCTCGCGGTTCTGGTCAAAAAATTCAGGGTACAGCTCACTCAGCTCTGCGTAAACCTGGTCAACGTTCGTCCGCTCGCCGTTTTTCAGCCGCATTCGGCCCATGTTCCTCCGCCGGAAATCTCCGAAGTCCGGAATTTCCCCGCGGTCAGCCGCGGACACGACGAGCTGCTGACCCTTGAAATACTTCCGCAGGTCTTCATACTCGCGGTACATCGTGTCGTCAACGGCAGTCACGTCGTTCAAAATGTCGTGTGCAAGATCATACGCGTGCTTCCAGATATCCTCCTGGCTCAAACCGTTCTCGCTCGTCGCGCGGGCAATGCCGTCGTACAGCTCCTGCAGTCTTCCTGTGACCTCGTCCGCGTCGATGCTGCTGCCTGTTTGCTTGATGATATCCTTCGCGGCTTCCCGCACGGCTTTCGGGTCTGTGGTTGCCTCTGCCGTGCGACGCGTCTGCCCACGCCAATACTCCACGCGGTCGCGCAGCATGGCGTTTTCCTTGGCCAGGCTGTCGCGCGTCTTCAGCTCGCGCGCCACCAGCTCGCGCAGCGGTTTCGCGTTCTGCATCCGCGTGAGCTGCGCGTCCGCTCGGCTCACCTGCGCAGCCAGGTTGTCCGCGCGGTTTCTCGCCTTCAGGCGCTCCTCCTTGCTTTCCGCGTTCTGTGCAAGATCGCGCTGCTGCTCCAGCCTCCGTGTGAGCGAGCTGTATTTCTGCAGTTTCTCCCGGTACTCGCGCAGCATCTCCAACTCGCGCACGTTTGCCGCGTCGCCGTCCGCAGCATCGGAGAGCACGTCGCGGTCTGTTCGCGTGTCGTCGCGCTCGGAAAACTGCCACGATTTATCCGAGTTCAGTATCTGCAGACGCTGCTCCTCGTCACCAGCGCGGTACACTTGCACCGGCACTCCCATATTTTCAAGCTGCTCTTTCAGCTCGGAGTTGATGTTGTCCGGCACAATGGCCACTTGCACCTCGTCAAAGCCGACCGCTCTCTGCGGCTTCGCCTCAAAATATTCCGTCGGAAGTGCAGCCGCCGCCTTATACACTTCTTGAATCCGGCGAGCAGTTTCTTCACTGACCGAATATCCCTCTTTCGCAAAAGCCTGCTGAATGGCTCGCGCCGTCCGCTTGCCCTTCGCCGCTTCCATCATAACATCGCCGATAATTTCTCTTTCATCGAACGAATTGTCGGCGTGCGGCCGCGTCTCTCGCATAACGGTGCGTGTCGCTTGATCGATCAGGTTTTCAACAGCATTCTTCGCCGCTTCATACTGCTCGCCTTCCGCTTTGCCGAGCCTGCCGCTCGCGGCCTTCACTTCATCAATGCTGGAAAAGTCCTCGGCACTGACAGCCTGCATAGCTCCTGCCGACGTCCCCCACGTCTGGCCGCCGCGCTCCTTCTGGGTTTCCGCCATCGCACTCACAATGTTCTCAAGCGTGTATTCCCAATGCAGCTGCGAAAAGCTGCGTCTGTCTCCAGAGGCGGTATAGCGCTCCTTCCCGTTGTAAATGCCGGGCTCGCCAAAAACAGATTTCAGCTGTGGCAGCAGCCATGCCTTCACGTCCTCAGTATCCGTCGCCTCGTGCAATTTGTCGCTGGTAGCCAATCGGTCTACTTCGTCCGCTGTAGCGCCCTGATCTTCGTAAAACGCCCACGCATCTCGGATGAAATTCTCAACCGTGGAAGTATGGACATTGTTATCCATGAAGTGGTCAAGCCGCTTTTCCTTCAGTTCCGGCTTTCGGTCCAGAAATCTGCGATGCTGTTCCTCGTAGCTGTCGCGGATAATCTGGCGCACCGTGTCTTCGATCTCTCGCGCAGACTGATAGTCCCCGGTTTCCATGTCCGCTTCAACGTGGGCGAGCTCCTGCACGCCGATTTTCTGCACCAGTTTCGCCAGCGCGTCATTGCCGTATCGGTTGAATTCCTTTGCCTGCATGACCGGCTCGAGCGTTTCCCCACGATCGGCCAGATAGGCCGCGCGCACGCTGTCGTCCCGCGAGAGCTTGTCCGCCAGCTCCGACGCGCTCATACCGCTCTCTTCACCGACGCCTGCACGCTGCAGGGCGCTGTCGTTTCGGAATACGCCGCCCACGATCTTCCCGCTCAGTCTGGCGAGCCGTTTTTCGACGGTCCGCATCCGGTCGTAGTTCACCGGATATTCCACCGCCGGCGCCGTCGGCGTGTAGGCATCCCCGCCGTAGATTTTGTTCCTGGGGTCAACCTGCGGGTCAATGCTCTCCCTGCCGAACACCATGGAAATTGGGCCGTACTTGCTGTGCCCTTGCGCAGCTTTTACGACCGCGATACTCGGCATCGGCAATCCGCCGAGCGCAAGCGCGCCCCGCAGGTTCTGCTCTGTCAGGCCATGCACGGCGACAAGATCGCGCACCTGCTCCACCGGTTCGCGGAGGGAGAACTGCGCACCATCAGCCCCATTTTCGCGGAAAACGGAAGAAAACGGCACCCCTTCGATGTTGACTTTTCCTCCTCGGTAGGTTATACTACCTACATAACCGCTGCGGAGAAGTTCCATGGGCGCGTAGATGCCCATGGGTCGAAGAACCGAAGCGGTTCTTTTTTTATCCGCAAATAGCACCTCGCTGCTGAGGAGAAAATCCCGCCCGTTTTCTTCTGCTGTTTTCCTCAACGTCTCTGTTTTCGTATAGGCGCTGGTGACCTTCTGCATATCGTCAATGGCAAAGCCACGCTCCATTGGCCTGAGGTCCATAGAAGCAAGGAAAGGCTTTTGGTTTACCGCCTTGTATGTTCCAAATACTACAATGCTATTTTTCCTTGTCTTGCTTTTTAGGACAATCGCAGGATCCTCCAGAATTTTAGGGATCTTCTTGATTTCCGCAAGCGTCATCTCCGGGTGGTCTGTCAAGATCTTTTTAATCTTGTCACCGTTCATGAAGATGTCGCTCTCGATTGCGCCGAGGCCCTGCAGTACGGGGCCGGTGCTTCCGAGAACAAACTGTTCATTCTCGCGCATACCGCTCCGCGCCCACTCATCAATCTCGTCAGAGAATTCCTCGCGGATGGAATGCTGCACGTCGCCATGATCAGCGGCGTTTTCTTTTGCAGCCCTCGTCTTCGCCGCGTCCACCAGCGCATCGTCCCAGAGCTTCTGCAGCTCCACCATGCGGTCGAGCATGGCTCTGGCCTCGTCGTGCGTCGCGCGGTCTCCCTTGAACGCATCACGCAGTTTCTTCACGAAGTCGCCGATCCAGTCGCGGATCTTCTCGGCAAGGCTGCGGTTCTCATTCGCCAGCCGCTGCACGGCCTCGGTGTTGCGCAGCATCATCTCGCACGCATCGGCCACGACCTCGTCCATCGCGCCGTCCATCGTCAGCTCGCCGGTCGAGTCGTTGTCGAGCTTCTGCTGAGCGAGGCGCTCGATGCTGTCGCCGCTCTCAAGCACATGGTTCGCCACGAATTCCTTCAGCGCCTCATACTGGCCGCTGTTTTGCTGGATGAAGTGCGTCAGCTCGTGCGACATCGTCTTCAGGACGGCCGTCTCGCCGGTGCCCACGTTGTTTTTCCCTGCGTTGACGTCCAGATAGATCGTGCCATCGCGGTATGCGCCGTTCATGCCGATATAGCGCCCGCTCTCATCCGAACGAGATTCAAAGAACACGACGTTCACGCCGGTCGCCTCGGCCACCTTGCGTGCCACGTCGATCGACGCCGTCTGCTTGCGCGTCAGGCCGGCCGTGTTCACAGCGGCGAGCGTCACGTTTCCGAGCTTTCCGCCTTCCAGCGTCACGCTGCCGGCCTGAATTTCGCTGCTCTTGGCCGCCGCGCTCTTTGCGTCAGATTCCCTGCGCGCCGCGGCGAGTCCGGTCTCGTAGGCAAATTTCCGCTGCTCCGGTGTCAGATACGATGCTGCGCCGCTGTTCTCGAGCACAGCGTAGTTTTTCACGCCCGCACGGCCGTAAGAGTATGCCACCTCGTAGGCGCTGGCGTAGCGCTCCACGTCCTGCCCGTTCTGGTAGTTGGCGTACATCTGCGGCGCGGTCTCGCCGTATTTTTCCGCGCTCTCGGCGAGCAGGCGCATCCCCTCCGGCAGCTTGGCGTCCTTCACGGAAACACGCTGCACATCGCCGTTTTTGGCCTTCACGGACAGCTCCACGCTGCCGCTCTCCTGGTCATATCGGAGCGCCTGCACCTGCGCTGTCTCACCGTTTACCTGCACCTCGGCGTTTTTCTCCGCCTGATGCGCCTTCGTCTGCCCTGCGTCAGTCTTGCGAGCCCCGCCATAGATCGCGTTGCGCTCCAGCTCGGCTGCGTCACGCATATGGCTGCGCGCCCATGCGTTCGTTGTCCGGTCTGCATCCCGCGTGAACAGGGACGCATACTCGTTTGCCGCGCGCTGCGCCTGCTTGCTGGCGTCAAATTTCCGCTGTTCCTTGCCCGTCAGCTCCTGCCCCTTGATCTGCTTTACCACGAGGCCGGTCAGCTCCTGCACGTCGTTTTCTGGCGTGCCGAGCGCACCCAGGCGGTCAGAGACCGCCTGCGTGAGATTTGCTTCCTGTGTCGCCTCGTAGAGCTTGCCGGTGCTGCGGTTTGTCTGCTTCTTCCCGGCCAGCTTCCGGAGGTTTTCGTCGCCGCTTTCCTCTGCAGCGTGGCGGAGGATGTCCGCATATTCGTTGGCCGTGATCTGCCGGCCGGCCTCGCGGTAATTCGCGCTTCGCATCCCGGCGTTGAGCGCCATGTCACCGCCGGTCATTACGCCGCCGGAGATCATGCCTCCGGCAAAGTCCTGCGCCGTCTGGCCGAGCCAGTCAAGCCACGCCCTGCGCGTCGCCTCGTCCTCGCTCATGCCGTCTGCCTGATAGGCGGCAATCGTCTGGTTGATCTCGCTCTTGTCGGCCATCACGATCGCGTCGGAGATGACGTTTGCGATGTCCGTGCAAACTTCCTCGCTGCCTTCCACAAAGCTCTGCTTGAGCATATCCTTAACCAGCGTCTTCGCGGTCTTCTTCCCGGCGGCCGCCGACGTATGGAACGTGCGCAGCTTACCCAGGCTGATGTGCTCAAACAGCGCCTCGGCCGTTCCGTAGAGCAGGCCGACCGACATGGCCTGCGAGTCAGAAGCACCGCGGTCATACGCATCCGTGATTGCCTGAGATGCCGCCGCGCCGCCGAGGATCACATCCGCCGCGCCGTGCAGGCCGGTCGCGCCGCCGACGGCCAGCGTCGCCAGGCTGTCGGCCATGCTCATACCGGTGTTGTACAAAAACGACCCGATGCCGCTCATATCCTCGGAAACGCTCCCGCGGATGGTGTTCGTCACCGTGCTCGGCACCATGGATTTTGTATAGCGGTCGACGGCCATTTTTTCGCCCGTGAACGGGTCTGTCCCGTTCAGCGCATTCTGCGCCGCGATGTCGAGCGCACCCGCTCCGGCCATCATATTCGTGCCAACAGACATAGCTGAAGAAAGCCACGGATGCTCCTTGGCCTCCTGTGCGACCTGCTGTGCCATTTCCGCAGCCTCGTTTGCGTGCTGCTGCGTGAGCGCGTAGTTACGGATGCCGTTGATCTGCTGGTCACTGTAGCCGTAATCACGCAGCTGCTGCTCGAAGCTGCGCACCGTGTTGCGCGCGTTTTTGGCGTAGTCGCTGTTTTGCACGACAAATGCGGAGTTTCCGGCCATCGCCGTCTCCGTGTTCGCGCTCTCGCTCACGCTCAGCGCCTTGCTGTAGTCAGAGAGCGCCCTCTGCATCTGCGTGTCCCACTTGCTGATCTCGTCATCGTAGGTCTTCCGCGTGAGCAGGCTCTGCGCTTTCCCGATCTTCGCTTTACGCTCATCGATCTGCCCCGAGAGCGCGAGCGCCTCCTGCTGGCGCTTGGCATAGTCTGCGTCCGTGCTCCCGGCTGCCATGCGCGGCATATTCCGGCGCTGCCGTTCAATGCCGGAAATCTCGTTCTTCCACGCGCCGATCTGCGCCTTCAGCTCGTCCGCAGACCAGTAATTCATCTGGTTCTTGTTCAGCCAGTCATATTCCGCCTCGGCTCCCGGCGTGTTCTTGAGCTGCGCGAGCGCCGCATCGACGTCCGTGCGGGTCTTGCCCTTGTATTTCTTCGGGTAGGCATACGACACGTTGAAGTCGTTTTCATCCTTGAACTGGTTCTGGAAGTCGAAGGACGAGTGCACGGCTCTGCGCAGAACGTCGACGTCATTTCCGGTGTCATAGCCGGCGCCGCGAAGCACATTCATGGTCGCCTGATAGTTGCTGAATGCGTTCTGCAGCGCGCCGCGATTCTCGCCGGTTAGATACGATGCATTCGCGTTGTCCATCTGCTGCAGCAGGTTTTTCCGCTGCTCCTGCGCCGAAGCAAGCGTTTTCTCGGCGGAGAATCCCGTGCTCTTGAGCCAATCGCCAATGGAGATTGCTGCTTTCTTGACTGTCATCTATGTGCCCCTCACTTCCTGGAGTTATTCATGTATCTCAGCCTGATGGCGCTGTCGTCCGAGATTAGGCCGTTTTCCGACGCGCTTCGGATGAATGCATTCACGTCCGCGATCGGTACGCCTTCCTTGATCATCTCTTTCACTCTGCCCGCCACGGCCGCAGCGGATTCTACTGCGCTCGCGTCCGTGATGTCGATGTCGTTGTGCGTAATCCCGCTGCCGGGCTTGTGTGCATACGGAGACGGTGAATCCGTCTTCCCCGGCTGCGTTCCGCCGCCTCCGTATCCGCTCCCGCTTCTGCTCCTGCTTCTTCTGCTTCCGCCGCCCGACCCCCCACTCTTATTTGACGCTGCTGCCTTCTGCTGCTGGTAATACTGCCGAAGATACGCCGCCTCGTTGGCAGACATACCTGCCGCCGCCAGCTCATCGTTCGACGGCTGGTACCCGGTCGTTGTGATGAGCGACGACAGACGGCTCCATGCGTTCTGCTTGCGCTCATAGTCCGTCTCATCCTGCACGAGCTTCTTCTGCTCCTCGGTTTGCTGGCGGTTGTAGGTCGTGTCCTCGTCGCTGCGCTCGAGCTGCAGCCGGTTGTACCACTGGTTGTAGTCTCGCTCGTAAGCGTTGTCGGCGTTACTGCGCGCCATGGTGTAGAGGTTCATCAGGTTCTGGCCTTCCTGGTTGTAGCGGTTGTAGGCTGCATCATACAGCTCAGGCACGACCTCGTTGAGCTTCTGCAGGTAGGCATTGTACGCCTGCTGCCCGGCGTTCTGGCTGTATGTGCTTCCGTAGCCTCCGGTCAGCGCCGCCGCCTGCCCCATGGTGTCCTCCATCGCGCCGCGCCCCATCTGCGCGTACAGATCGCGGTACTGCTGGTAGAGCTTGTCCTTGTTCACGTCATATGAGAACTCGCCGCGGTTCATGATCTTGTCGTAGATCTCAGTCGCCTGATCGTTCGCGCGCTGGTATGCGTCGTTCTTGCTCGGGTCGTAGGTATACCGGTTCTCGGGCAGGTACTTCGAGTAGTAATCGCTCGTCTCATAGTCCAGACCCTCGCCCTTGATTTTCGCGTTGCGCTGCTTTTCGTACCTGGCCGCGCTCGTGTAGTCTCCGGAGGCCGCAGCCTTCCCCATCAGGGCGGCGTAGTCCGTCTGTGTGTCATACGGCGTGTCCACCTTCGGCAGGTACTGCGCGTACTGGTTTGTCGTCTCGTAGTCCATGCCGCCGGACTGAATCTTCGCGTTGCGCTTTCGTTCCAGGACGGCTGCCTTCTCGTTGTTCCCGGCAGCAGCAGCCTTCCCCATCAGCGCAGCATAATCCACGCTGTCGTCAAACTCGACACCATTGTAGTTTTTCTTTGCCATGCGTGGCCTCCTTTACTTGTACTTGCCCACAACGTAGTAGCTGATCTGCGGGCTATTAACCGTCGCGTCAGATGCTCTCACGCACTGATACGCCGGGGCATGCGTAAGCCGCGTACCTGTATCGTTTTCCGTGTTTGTGGCGAGCCAAATGTTGCCACTACCAACCGTTGGCGTCGCCGACACGACCGGGTTTGCGACAAAAGCAAACGGGTATTGGCGTGCTGCCTTATTTATCTCGAGGCCCATCCACGATGCGGTATACAGTGGACCCCATGTCTGCGATGTCATTGTCAGCGAAGGTGCGTCGAACGTCGCCCACATCTCGGCGATACCGGATGCCCATTTGCGCCACATCCACTTCCCGGCCGTGCCCTGCTCGGTTACGTAGTCTACGCCTCCGCCTGCCGGTGTGCGCCAGCCCGTGTCATAGTCGCTGTCGGATAGCTTCGTCAGCGTCTGCCCGGCCGTTCCTCCGCTCGGGAGGCCGTGCCCGCTCTTTGCTTCCAGATCCCGCAGCGCCTTTTGCAGCTTTTCCAGCTCTGTACGGAGCGCGGCAGTATCTGCAGCGCCGATTCCGGCCTCGTTCCCGTCGTCTGCCTGATTGAGCACGTCCACGAGCTGCCAGATGTACGAGCGCAGCTGGGCAAGCTGCTCCTCTGCGCTGCCGGTCACTGCATACGTCTGCGGGTAATCAAATGTCAGCATACACATCGCTCCCCGCCTCGAATATCTTTGCAAAGCTGTAGATCCTCACGTTCCCGCTGCCCTCGAGCCGGATGCGGAAGTGGTCGCAGCGTCTCGGCCGCACTGGCAGCATGAACGTGCGCGTTCCCACGCCCTGGATGCGGCCCTGGTTGTGCCACACACCGTCGGAGTCATACTGCACGAGCACGTCCATGTACGCATCCCGCGCGAGGCTCATGCGGATATTGAACCGGCTGACGTATTTCTGCTCCACCGTGCTGTAACCGATCAGCCCCGTCTCACAGCTCCATGCCACATTGCCTTCTTCCGTGCCGATCAGTTCGGATACCTGGTTGTCGTGCGCGATCTCCTCGATGCCGCCGGCCGCGCACAGCAGCGAGCCCATAAATTCCGTGAAGTCGATAATGCTGCCGATCGGCAGGTTCTCGCGGTACCACGCCCCGCGCCGTGTGTCCAGAACGAGCAGTCGGCTTCCCGGAGGCGTATTCATCTGCAGGTAGAGATAATACTTGTCGCGGTACGCCGCCGCGATGCTTGTCGTGCTGCCCGGCCGCGAAAGCGAATTCAGATTCAGTTTCTCGCTCACGTCCGTCGGCGCGCCGCTTCCGTCGTAAGCGCACACGCAGTCGCGCGCCTTGTAAAACAGCACACCGTTGACCACCGCGAGGCTCTTTGCGCCCCCCGGCTGCACGCCGCGCATCGTGTACTCCTGAATCCTGTGTGCGCCGCTCGCGGAAACATACACCTTGTGCATCCGGTCTTCCTTGAAAAACAGCGGGTAGCCCTGATAATTCACAGCGCCCGTCCAGCGGCCGTCAGACCCGATCGACGCAGCGTAGCTGTCCGTGCTCACGCCTGCATATTTGCGCCACACGTCGAAGCGCCCAAGCGCGCTCGCGTAGATCTCGTTGACGAGCTTCCCGTTCACCGTGCCGTACTTGCAGCCCCAGAGGCGGTTCTGCGCCTCGATGACGTAGTCCATATCCGGGATGTCCATCGCCGCCTTGACATACCCTTCTGCAGGCGGCGTGTCGTTCATAATTCCATGCGCTTCCGCGGGCGCGTATGCGTCCAAAACGATGTAGTTTTCTCCGGTGACGAGCACCTCGCGGTATACGCCGTCAGACGGGTTGTCTCCGACATTCAGGCCGGAGTACGTGCCGGGGTCAATGCCGGATACCCTGATACAGTCTCCGGGAGCAAAAGCGCTTCCGATGCCTTTGCATTCCAGCCACATCACCGGCACATCCTGCGCGCTCCAGTCTTTCGAAATGTCGTTATATATGTAGGGCGTCCTCGTCTCGCGGTCGATGTATGCATCGCCATTTTTGGGCTCTTTCGGCTTCACGAAGTTCAAATAGTGGTATTCGATTCCGTCGACAACCACGACGCGTTTCTCGCCATAGTTCGCGCCTGTCGTGTATACGATTTTCCCGTCCCGGCTGCACGGGCGAATATACCACAATACATAGATGTCGTAGACCTCCTGCCCATCCGGCCCTGAGCTGGATGTCAGGTTGTGGTCAAGATACGTCCCAGCCGCAGCGGAAAACATTTTTTCCATATTCCCGTGTGTGCCGTCGGACGTGTTGTACCACACCTTGTCCGGCCAGATGAGCAGGTATGCGCCCATACTCACGAACCGCTTCAAGCCGCCGGCGTACGCCAGATCCATGACTTTCTCGTCGCCGGCATAGAAGCCGCAGGTCTTTGTCGTGCTGTCATATCCCGCGATGTAGTAGAGCTCATCCCCTTTTGATACCATCGCCTGCAGGTTTTCGGCCGAAACCTGCAGCGTATTTCGCTGCTTTCTTGTCGCCAGCAGCGGGTAATCGTCACCGCACAGATTCTCCATCTCGTAGAATTCCCCCTCGGGGATCTTGAGGTTGTGGTTGTAGCCGCCGAAGGTATCCGTCACCTGCTGCGAGCGTGCCGTTTCCTGAATCGTCGGATATGTCGGCATCTGTCATCCCTCCATCAAAACCGGAATGCTCCGGGGTCCTCCGCCATGTGCGCGCGGTTATACCAGTTGCGCCAGCGCGCGAACGCCGCGTTGAACAGCGTGATGCTCTGGCTGTATTTGCCCGCCTCGCCGTTTTCGCGGTCGATCATGGCCTGCAGGTAGTCGTTGTACACGTCCTCGTCATACGGGCTTCCGACGAGCAGCTCCGTGTCGCCCATCGACGAACTGTCGTAGCCGTCGAACGTCTCCGTGCCGCCCTCGTGCGTGCGGATCACTTCCTGCCAGATCATCCCGTCAAGGCGCGACAGCCACCGGATCTTTATGTCCTGCGAATACTGGTTCGGCCGCAGGGCGTCCACCATCGTGATCGCGTCCGAAATCGTCATAGTCTCTGCTCCTTATACTGAAAAAGGGAGGCGTGACTGCCGCCTCCCTTTGGTTTACTCTGCCTGCTGTGCGGCCGCCGTCGCTTCGTCCACGAACGCCTCGAAGGCGTCCCGCGCGCGCTCAGACCGGCGGATCTCATCGGCGATGTAGCGCGGCACCTTGGACTTCTTGCCCTTCGGGATCAGAAAATTCTTGCCGTTGACGCTCACGAACAGGTTCGGGTCTTCCTTCGCGCCGGCGCGCGGGATGAAGATCTCCTCCAGCTCATACGGATCCGGCAGCTTTTCAGCCGCAGCCTCAGTCTTCTCAGCCGCAGCCTCAGTCTTCTTTTTTTCAGTTGCCATGGGTATTCTCCTTTCTCACATCAGCCGGAGACGCCGCAGCGCCTCCGGCCGTATTGGTTTCGCCTCAGTTGGCGGCGTCCGTCGCGCTGTAAGCAGACGTGCTCATCACGCGCAGCAGGCGCTCGGTGTACAGCACGGTCGCGCCGTTGGTCTCGAACTTATAGCCGATGGTGCTGAACTGGTTCAGCGGACCGCCGATCTCGGACTTGTCGTGCACGATCATCTCCAGCGCGCCGCCCTCCGGATCGATGATGCCGAAGGCGTCTTTGCCGAAGAAGTAGGTCGCGTAGGTCGCGCCTTCGCTCTTGTTCTTGTAGCCCGTGCCGGTCAGGACAGGCGCGAAGGTGTTCTCGATGAAGCGTACGCCGTGCAGCTCGCCGATCTCGCCGTTGTAGATCTCGTCCGGCTGGGCGTACTTGTGCGCCTCGATCCACTCGTTGGACTTGCGCAGGTCGTAGGCGACGGACGGATGGATCACGGCGTAATACTTGCCGTTGATGGTCGGTACGCGGTCCTTCTTCATCTTCGTGACCGCCTTGGCGATCATGTCCGGCGTCAGGTAGGCGTAGCCGTCAGCAGCGCTCGTGCCGCCGCCGGCGCCCATCTCGGCGCAGGAGGTCGGCGTGGAGATATACGCGCCGGCCGCGCTGATGTTGTCGCAGTAGAGCACGTTGGTGTTGGTCAGCAGCGCGTCGCGGATGAGCTTTTCCTGCGTCTCTGCGGCACTCGCGCCCATCTCCTCGGTCGCGCCGAGGATCACGTCGTCGTAAGCGCGCAGCTCCAGACGGTCGGTGATGCTGGTGTACGTGCCGTACTGGTTGATGCTGCCCTCGAGCTTGGTCACGCCGAACTTCTGGCCGGTCGGGATCACGCCTTCGGTCAGCTTGCCGGCCTTTTCAAAGGTGTTCCACTTGCGCCACTCGACCGTGCCGCCGTGGTTCTTCGGCAGCGCCTGCTTCTTGCCAAACTGCGCGTAGAACATCTCGGCACGCGCGTTTTCGAGCAGCTCGGTGTCATAAAAGGTCTTGAGCTCCGGCGCGAGCGTGTGCGTTGCGTCGAACGCAGTCGTCGTGCCGGTCGAGGCGTTGACGTAGTTGCCGGTCGCGTTGACCATCGTACCCGCGTCCGCGAAAAGCTGCAGACCGAGCATGGAATAAAGAATGGTCTTCATAAAATAGCTTCCCCTTTCAGATTCAGAAAATGTCGTTCGTCCGGGAGGAGCCGCCGCACGTCGTCAGAACGTGCCGGGATAGAGCTTCTCCCCGTTCGCCGCTGCGCTGCGCATACGGCGCTTGATCTCGTCGCGTCTCGCGCGCGACATCGTCGTCGGGGCAGAAATGGATGCTGCCTGGGATGCGCTGCCGTTCTCTGCCGGTCTGCGCTGCCCGGCCTGGATGCTGTTGCTGATCTGCTGCGCGGTCTTCTGCGCTGCCACCTGCATCGCCGCCATCTGGGTCTCCTTGCGGTGCACGGCAAAGTAGGCGTCCTCCACGCTGACCAGGCTGCCCGGCGCGGTCAGCCGCGCGAAGACCGGGTTTTCCAGCTCCGTCTGCAGGTCAAAGCCCGGATACGTCTCCTGCAGCTTTGCCGCCTGCTGCACCAGCCCGTCGAAATGCTCCTGCAGTCTGCGCTGCTCAAGGCTCTGCTTGTTCTGGCGCTCCAGCAGTTTGTTGCGCCGCTCCAGCTGGTCGATACGCATGGCCTCCTCGACGGGGATGCCGAGCTCGTCCGCCCGCTCCTCGTAGTACGCCTTGTCCTCGGTCACAGCCTTGTTCAGTGCCTGCACGTCCAGCTTGGAGATATCCTCTGCGTCGATGCCGTACTTGCGCGCCATCAGCTCCAATGCCGGCGTCAGGTCCTTGAGCGCCTGCTCGGACTTCTTCGACTTTGCCAGCCGCTTCTGCATCATCTTCTGCGCCTGCTCGTTGTACTCGGGATCCGCCATGATCTCGTCCCACGTCAGGCGCTTCGGCATTTCCTGCCCATCATCGGTGCCATTTGCAGCGTCGTCCTGCGTCTGCGCCGCCTCTGCCGCTGCCCCGTCGTCACGGTGCATGGCCGATACGCGCGCCTTCGACCGCTTGCTGATCTTGTCCGCCGGGACACCAAGCCCGGTCAGGATGCGCTCCCCGGCGTCGGGGGCCGTTACGCCCGCAGCACCTGCACCATCTGCGCCCGCGCCCGCTCCGGCAGAGCCTCCGGCCGCGCCACCCGCGCCGCCTTCGCCGCCGAACACCTGCAGGCCATGCAGCATAGCCAGTGCCTTGATGTCAAATCGCATAAGGATGCCTCCGTCAAAAATCTGTGGTAGGCCACGACCCTGTCAGCCGCCGGCCGGAGTTGCACCGGCACTTGCAGTCCATCGCTGCAGCGCGCCTCGCGGCGGCATAGATACCCACGCAGCAGTCTCCCGCTGCGTGGGTGCCAAGAGAAAAGGAGATGGGAAAATGGGAAAAGAAAGGAGGTACACACGCGAAAGCCCCTGCACCCTCGCACCTCCAGCATACAAAAAGGCCGAGGGCTTTCTCTATCCCTCGGCCTCGGATCTCTGAAAATTTTTTATCCGCGCACCTCGTAGCGCACGCGCTCCGGGTACATCTGCCGCAGGATATCGAATCCCGCGCAGATCTGGTCGCAGATCATTTTCGCGCACGCGCGCCATCGCGGCGATGCAGCGCACACAATCTCTGCGTGCCCGCTGCCCAGCTCCACGCTCGAGCCGCGGGCCTGCCCGGCGGCGTCCATGTTGCCCACGGCGGCCGCCAGCGTGTACACAAGGATCGTCACCGCCGCGCATACGATGTCCTGCCCCGCCTCGGCGAATCCCGCGTGCCCGTCAGCCGTCAGCCGCAGCCGCATCCGGTCGTACACGATCTCGATCATGCCTTGCTGCCCCCCTTGATCACGGCTCCGCCGCCCGGCTGGGCAGCGTTCGCGCTCGCCTCCCGCGCCTTCGCGGCGATCGGGTGCTCGTCGGCCTTGATGCCGGAGATCTCATCGCTTTCCTGCATCTTCGGCGCGGCGCTTGCGCCTGCGCCCGCCTGTGCCGGCATGGCGATGCCCATGTCCGCCGCGATGCCCTGCACCATGTCCGGCCGCGCGATCTGTGCCAGCGACAGCGCCAGCTGCTGGTACTGCTGCAGCCGCTGCGCCAGCACGCCGTTGAGCTGGATCTTCTGCATCACGCCGTCCTTGCCGTCAAAGTCCATCATGTCCAGGCACGCCAGCGCCTGGTCCGTCATGCCCGGATTGAAGAAGCCCATCTGGAAAAACTGCAGCGCCAGCTCGTTCTGGCTCACGCGGGTGTACACGTTCTTCTTCTGCGCGCTGACCTTGATGTCGAACACCGGCAGCCGCATCCCCATGTCCGCGCCGAAGGCCATGCCCTGCGCCTGCGGCTGCAGCCCCTGGTTGCTGTAGGATACGAACTGCTCCATGCCAAGCTCGCCAACGATCCGGAAGGATCTCGGCAGATCGTAAAACTGCCGGATCAGCTCGATGCACAGATTCACGATCTTGCTGTACGCGCGGTATGCTGCCAGCGTGCTGTCCCGGCTGCCCTTGCCGCTTGCCTCCTGCAGCGCGGCGATGGCGCTCGCCGCCGTCACGCCGGAGGTCACGTTGCCGGTCGCCGTGTCGGTGTTGCCGCTGGTCTCGCGCAGCTCGTTCACCATGGTCGACCAGACGTTGATATAGTTTCCGGGCAGCGCGTTGTAGTCGATCGGGCGGATGCTGTCCTGCCCAAGGTTGCCGTCCACGTGCACCAGCGGTTTTTCCGTGTCCAGCAGCTCCTGCTCGTTCACACTGCCGTCCTCGCGCATAAAGTAGCGCGGCGTCGCACCAACCACAGCGTTGCGCACGAGGCTCGTGCCGAGGCTGTCGATGGCCGTCTGAGGATTGCGGCAGATATCCACGTAACCGTACCCGCACGGCGAGCCCTCGACCGGGAACAGCGCGTCGAAAACGTACGGGTACAGCCCGTGATCGTACAGCCCCCGCTCGCGGTACTCCGGGTCGTTTTCCGTCGCGTACAGCACGATGTCGCCGATGTACTTGCAATAGTGCAGCGCGCCGCCGCGATGGTAGTACACGTCGATCACCGTGCTCTTCCGGTCGGTCGGAACATTGTCGTCGTACAGGAACTTGGATGCATAAAAGTCGTTGCCCTTGAGCTGCCCGCGCAGCTGGGGGTACTGCTCCTCGAGCGCCTCGTTGTCCATCAGCTCCGTGTGGTACACATACCTGCTCTTCTGGATGTCGGTGATGCCCGGCTCCCAGAAAAGGTTCAGCACGTTCACGCGCTCGATGCTGATGTCGCCGAGGCCGCCGAGCTTGCCGCTGTCCCACGTGATCTTGTACACGCACGTACCGTACTTCATCTTGGCCCACATCGCGTCGCTCCACGTCGCGTCGAAGGCGTTCTGCTCCAGCACGCACGGCACGATCGCTGACAGCATCTTCGCTTCCTGCTTGTCGCCTTCCTCGCGCGGCAGGATGTTCGGCTCGGGGTACGATTCCACCGCGTCGGCGTGTTTGTTCACGATCACGTTGTGCAGCCACGAGCTCCGGCTGCGGAAGCCCCTGTACATCTGGTTTCCGGCCTTCTCTTCCTCCGGCTGGTTGTGCAGCTTCCACCACTGCTCGGCCGCGATCATGCGCCGCTCGGTGCTGGCCTTGCCCACCTTGTACTCGTGCAGCACGCGGGAAAACTCCTGCAGCTGCTCGCGCGTGATCACGTCCTCCTGCGGCATCACCTGGCCGCCGAGCGCCTGCGCCTCCGTGCCCGGTTGCGCTCCCTGAATGCGAATTTCGTCCATGATAACCTCCCGTTTTTATCACCAGATCGCGCCGTAGCGCCCCAGTTTCTGCATCTGATTCAGCGGATCGGCCAGCATCGGCTCCTCCTCCGCTGCCAGCATCGGCTTCACCGGCCGCGACATACACAGATACCGCCACTCGTCGCTGACGTGGTCCTCTAGCGTCGTGTCCAGGTCCTCCGGGTTCGTCCGGCTGTACATCATCAGCGGCACCGTGCGGATGAACGCCTTGCACGTGTCGAAGACGTACATCCGCGCATATCCCTGCGCATCGAACTGCAGCCGGTAATGGCACTGCATCCATCCCGGCACGCGCTTGTTGTCGCCCGGCGTGAAGTACACGCGATACCGCGCCGCCGTGTCCGCGATGCTCTCGCCGCGCGATGCATCCCAGATGGCCGGGTCCGCCACGCCCGTAATCTTCCGACCCTTGAGCCACGGATGCGTATCTTCGATCTCGGCGATGCGCTTAAACTGTTCGTCCGGCGACCACTTCACGCCTTCGTTCGGCGTCTCCGTGCAGCCGTACAGCTCCATGATGCGGTACAGCACGCCGTCGTAGTCCATCGCCCACCACGCGCAGGAAAACGGCTTGCCGTACCCGAAGTCGTAGCTGCGCAGGATGTGCCATCCCCGGCACGCTCCGGCAGCGAGGTCGAAGGGCTTGATCACGTGACACCACCTGTGCTGCGCCCGCAGCTCCTCCGGCTCCGCGTCCACGCCCGCCTCGTGCGCTGCCATCAGATCCGGCTCCGTGCGGAAGTCCTCAAAAAACTGCCCCTCGAAGATGTCCCATGACCCTTCCAGCCACGCCGCGCGCAGCTTCGGCGGCAGCTTGCGCAGCTCGGCGATATACTCCGGCTGCGCCTCCATCAGCGCGCGGTTGTCCGTCACCAGCGCCTGGATGAAGCTGTAGTCCTCCGGCCTCTCGGCATCTTCGAAGCGGCGATCCACGAACAGGCGCTTGAAGTATCCGTGCGCCGGTCCGCCGGGGTTTAGCGTGTAGTATGTCCGCTTGGGGTAGCCGTTCGTGCCACGCACGCAGGCATTGATCTCGCGGATCCACTCCGGCTGCAGCTGCCCGGCTTCGTCCAAAAATGCCACGTCGTACTCCGCGCCCTGATAGTGGCCCAGATCCTTCTCAGCGTCGCAGTATCCCAGCGTCAGCGTGCTGCCGTTGGCGAATTTGTACTCCTTCGTGCTTTGATTGTACCGCGCCACGCCCGCGAGCTCCGGCGTCAAAAATTTTACGTGGTTGTTGCGCAGCTCGTCGAGCGTGCGCCGGACGATCAGCATCTTGATGCCAGGATACGTGCAGCCCAGGATCTTGGCCTTCGTGCGCACGGCCCAGCTCTTGCCGCCGCCGCGCGCGCCACCATAGGCCACGTGCCGGTGCTCGTCGCGCAGGAAGGCGTCCTGCTTGTCGCTGATCTTGCTTGCATCGATCAGTATCATCGCTTGTACTCCTCCGGCAGACCCACGATCTCCAGCTCCGCGTGCGTGTCCGTGCTTCCGTCCTCGGCCTTTTTGCGGTCAAGCTCCAGCCGTTCGGCCGCGATGCGCTGCGCCTCGGCCTGCGCCTGCGTCGGGATGCCGTACAGATCGCGCACCAGCCCCGTCAGATCCTTCAGCACGCCCGTCAGATCCTTCAGCGCCTTCGTGTCCACCTTCTGGTACGTGCGCTCCTCCGTCCACTGCCGCTCCGTCACCAGCTTCCCGTCCGGCGGAAGCTCACCGTCTTCGGCGGCCTCGTCCGCCACCGGCACGGCATACTTCTCCCGCCGCTCGACCAGGTAGCGGTTAAACTGCTCGTCGTCGCCGATCGCGCGCATCGCCACGTCGATCGCGCCCGTTGTGGCTGTGATCAGGCGCGCAAGCCGGTCGGCCTCGTGGTTGCACGCCTTTTTGTACGCCTTTTGTTGTACACGTGTTGTGAACTTTTTCCGCTCATTTGTCCATCCATCACGTGCAGCCACGATTTTGATCTGGCTGATGCTGATGCCGTACTTTTCGGCCAACTTCGCATAGGTCGTCTTTGTGGTAACGTATTCCATTTTCAAAGCATCCCAGTCCTGGTACACCATCACTGCACCTCCGCGTCCATCGTACACCAGGCCGCCCGCGCTTATCTATCCCGGCGTTTTCTGCATCCTGCACAATTCCAGTGCCAATTTTTGTGCATCTTTTTGCGCCAATTGAGCGCAAATACTCTTGACATTGCGCTCATTGAGCGTTATAATTAAACCATCAAATCAAGAGGACAACACGACAGGCCGCGAGGCCGGAAAGGACAAAAACTATGACACGCAACGAGGCAAAAGCACTGCAGGCAAAGCACAACATGGAGATCCTCCGCGATCCCATCACAAGCGCGGCGCGCGCACTGTATCTCGAGACCGCGCAGCCGATCTCGGAGCTCGATGATCTCGCGGACATCTCTCGCCGCTCCAACGGCTGCGCGCCGTGCTACATGGAGGCCAACTACGAGGTATATAACGCCACCGGCTCTGGCGTCACGTACAAGCTGAGCTGCCCGACCACATGGTTTGACCTCTGGGGCTGGGTCGGCGAGTAATATCGCGCACAAGAAAGGAGATAAATCATCATGTCAAAAGCAACCGCAACCTGCACCTGCACCACCTGCGGCGCAACGTTTACGCGCACCAAAATCTGCCGCAATCGCCGCGAGGCGGATGGCTGGGAGGCGTGGGCAGCCGCAAACTTTGATGAGTGCGATGCTTGCTACACTGCGCGCAAGGCATCCGAGCGCGAGGCTGCCGCCGCAGCGGAGGCTGAGCTGCCCCTGACGCTGCATATGACCGGCTATCCGTACAAAGACAACACGCCGGTCGTCCTGTTTTTCGGCGGCGACACCATGCCGCGCAAGGACGACATTAAGGCGCTAGGGTACCGCTGGTCATTTGCGGATGACTACATCACCTACGGCTACAGCGTCCAGCGCGGAGAGCAAAAATGGATCAAGGTCGTCCCGCAGGAGGACGCCTACGACGAGATTGAGCGCGCAAAAGCGCTCGGCGCCGTGATCGACGATAGCATTGTAGACACGGAGTATCTTGCCAAACAAGCCGCCGCCAAGCGCGAGCGCGTCGCGGCCGCTGAGGCATCCGGCATCACGGAGCCGGTCCGTCCGGACTGCTACCCGGCTGGCCGCTGGAACGGCAAGGTCTACGGCACGGCGGCTTATGGCTACCGCATCTACGTTGACAATGCGGAGGCCCGCATCAGCAACGATGACGCCGACGCACTCAAAAACTATGCCAAGGCTCTGGCAGCCTGGCGTGAGGCCACTAAAGGAGGCAAAACGCAATGATAAGCAAAGGCATCACTGCAAACGAATACGAAGTGTACGTGTCCGGCAGCCAGTGGCCGGACACGATCAGCGGCACCACACTCACAGACGCAATCAACGGGAGCCTTCAGCGCCTCGTCTCGAGCGCCGGTGTCCGTGGGCCATACATCGCCATCGTCGGCTACCGTGCCGAGTACAAGCCCGGCATTCTCGGCGGAAAGGGCGGCGTAGATGTGGCGATCACGCTGCGCCGCGACCCCAAGCGCGGATACCCGGCAACCGATGTCGCGCACGCCTGGATCTACGCCAGCGCTGACGATCTGGATGAGCACTATGACCTAACGGATAAGCAGTTTTCGGCAGCGCTGCAGGAGGCTGCTGCCTACGATGACCCGGATGCGTTCGCGTCCGACGTTGCGACGTCAGACATCTTTGGCGCCAGCGAGGACGAGCTTCCGGCCTTGGCCGCAGAACTGCGGCCCATCTGGCGCTACGCGCACCTGACCGTCAACGAGATCGTGCAGCACACCGGCCTGTCGCAGACGGACTTTGCGGCGCGCTTTGCAATCCCGCTGCGCACACTGCAGGGGTGGATCTCCGGCAGCCGCGAGTGCCCGCCGTATGTGCGCCTGCTGCTTGCAAAGCAGTGCGGATTGTGATGGAGGCGCTAGCATGAGAGATCGAGAGACCCCGCTGCCGCTGCTGCGCAAGTGGCTGCGCGACTGCCCGGATGCTTACGGGCAGCTGGATAACTGCGCCCTCGCAAAGGCCGACGGCAGCATGTCGTGGCCGGACTACTGCCCGCTGCCGATCAACGCCGCCTACACCTACCTTACCTACGCCCGCGGCCGGAGCGACCTGGATGCCGCAGCCGTGTCGGCGGAGCTGACGGCCTGCTGGGCGTGGCGTCGCAGCCGCATCATCTATGCCGTCGATGACGACATGGCCGAGATGCTTTTCGCCCAGGCGGAGGACATGGAGGACACCGACGTCCTGCCGGTCGGCCTATTGCTGCATCTGCCGTACCCCTGCATCTATGTCAAGGCGCATCACCCGGAGCTACCCGGCGTCGACGGCTTTTTTGCGTGGATCGACTACGATGTCAACCACGGATCCACGGAGCTGCGCGTGCAGTGGATGTACGATGATATGCAGGGCACCGTCCCGCAGGTGCTGCATCTGGACCCGTCCGGCACGATCGGCGACTGTGTGCGGTCCACGCTGGATCGCACGCGCGAAAATGTCGGCGTCGACATCAGCACCGTCTCGGACGTCGCTTCCATCGGCCGCATTATCCTTGGCGTCATCCAGATCATCCTGTACATCATCTCCGACGGCGCGGACATCGCCGCTGCGCCGGATCACAAGCACACACAAAAGATCCCGCGCAAGACCGACGACGTCGGCAAGGCCAGCACCGTCGACCTGCAGTATGTCGGCGTGCGCATGGGCGCGGCAATCCGTGGCGCCAGAGCGCGCGCAGAGACAGATGAGGACGCCGCTGCCGGCAGCACGCCCGGCGGCAAAAAGCGGCCGCACGCCCGACGCGGCCATTGGCATCACTACTGGGCAGGCCCGCTGGATGATCGCCGCCTGATCCTAAAATGGACGGCGCCCACCTACATCCACGCGGATGATATGCCGCCGGACGGCGAGACCGTCATCTATCCCGTGCGAAAGCCGCCGAAGGGAGGTACGCCCCATGAATAACACCCGCCGCCGTCGGCTTCGCGCCTTGATCGCCGCGTGCGAGTCTCTGCGCGACCAGCTTGCAGATCTGTCCGCAGAAGAAGACCGCGCGCAGGCAAGTATGCCGGAGAATTTGATCGAGTCGCCGCAGTACATCCGCATGGACTGGGCCTGCATCCATCTGGATCAGGCACGTGTCGCTGCCGAGACCGCGATCGCCGAGATGGCCAAAGCCATGCAGTAACAAAATAAAGCAAAAGCTCCGAGGCTTCCGCCCCGGAGCTTTCCCTTTATTCCGCGCCCTCGTCCGTAATCCGCACCACGATGCGCGGTTTTTCCCTATCCAGCGCAAAGCGCGACGTGAACGCCCGTATGTATGCCCAGCCGTCGTCCTTCAGCACCCCGCACATCACCAGCGCGTCCTCGATCACCTTGACGCCGAACGCCGCGACGTTCGATTTGTCCCGCCTCCGGTTCGGCTCGTAGAACGTGTAGGTGATCTCCACCGGCTTCGTGAACTTCACCCCGCGCAGCTGCGACCGGATCGCCCACGCGGCGATCTCCTGGTTGTTGTGCTTCATCTTCGCGCCCACCTGCGCGTGCCGCCGACAGGCGCGGGTGTATTCGTTCATTCCCGGCAGCCTCGTCGGGATCACAAACTCCGCCGTCACGTCAGCTCACCGGCGTGCTCGCGGATAAACTGCATCGCGGTTTCCCACAGTGTGAAGCGGTGCGGATTCCCGTCCACTTCCACCAGATAGTAGCCGTCCATGCGCTGCAGCTTCACGCAGGACGCCGTTTTTTCCGTCTCTGTGCCTCCGGCCGCGCCAGACGTGGTATTTTTGCACTGCGTGCCCCTTTTCGGCTCTCGCGCCGAAATTTCCGCCCCGCACGCTGCGTAGCCAGCCAGATCGACGTAGGTGTCCGGCTTGCTGCCCGCTTTCGCGCGGGCGATCTTCAGCAGCGCCATCATCATGGCCACGTCCTTCGGCGTGACGTCCGTGCCGGTGTATGCCGTCCACAGCGCCGCGATCACGGCGAAGTTATCCTCCGGGCTGCCGTAGTCTTCCTCTCGGCTGCCGCACACGCATTCGGCGGCGGCCTTCAGGGTGTCCAGTCTGTTCATTGCTTTATCCTCCTATGATGTCGATCTCATATTCCTCGCGCAGCACGCGGATCAGGTCGTGCGCGGAGACGTACCCGTCGCGCACGCTCTCGCTCAGGGCCTCTACTTCACGCCAGATGCGCTGGAGCTGCTCGGTGTCCATGCCCTCTTTATCCAAAAGCGCTGTGAAAAAGATCGCCAGTGTCACGCGGCAGGCATCCGCCGTCGCCGCATCCTTTGCGCGCTGTACGTCTGCCATCGTCGCCGGTCTCCGGCGCGGGTTAATCCGCTTTGGCATCGTCGTCATTCCTTTCGCACGCCGTATCTGCAAAACCCGTCTGCAGGCATGCAGCCCTGCTTCAGGACGCAGTCCTCGAAGAAACCGCGCCTGCTCTTTCCAGGCGCCCAAAACTTGCATTTTTTACACCATACGATTGGTGCAGCATCCACCGTCGCCGCTTGCATCAGCACCCGCCGGACACTGCCCTTGTACGGCAGATCGTTCGGCAGGCTGCGCAGCACGGCATCAGCATCAATCAAGCGCATCACTATCACCGTCCATCCTCGCGCCCTTCGGCGGTTCCGGCAGCGGCATCCAGTGCGTGACGGCGCAGTCCACGGGATTATTGTATACGTCATCCGGCGTAAACTGCCGAGCTTCCCACCAGCCTGCAGGGATAAAGTAATCATCGTTTTCTTCGCTGTACGTCCCGTAATTGTACAACTCGTACCAGTTCCATATGCTGTCTTGCATTAGTGTGGTTCCAGTCTCATAAATCACGGGGCAGATGAAGCGGTAGCCGTTCCTCACACATACCGCCAGAACTTCGGTTTCGTTTGCTGGGAGCTTATCTTCGACGCTGATCCAGTTCATCGGCTCATCGGCAGCGGGGAGCTTTTGTATAGCTTCCCTCGTTTCCAAAATACGGTCCCGTGTCTTGTACCCCGCAGTTCTGACGTACACCTTCATTATTGCGTCAATCGCAGCTCCACGCTCGATGTATTCAGTCATTGCCTAAAATTCCCTCCCATGCTTCTACATAACCAGTCTTTTCGTAGTCTATTTTCAGACGCTTTTCGCGGATCATTGCGTTCAGCGACCTGACACACGGGCGTCCATACGTATTATCATCGCAATAGTCACACATACTGCCGAATCCACAGCACCCAAAAGAGCTACCACCATCTGCACTGTGCCGGTCGCTCCATCTCTGGAAACCATTTTCCCACTTTCGCTTAGCTTTACCTGTGTTATTACTTGATTGTTTCTCAGATGTGTCAAACAACTGCATTTGGTCAGCCATCGCTTTCCCCTTCTTCCGGCAGGACCATCAAGCGCCCGGCCTTCCCAAGCTCCACCATGTCACGCAGTGCCTCGGCCGGCACGCCAAGCGCAACAGCCGCAACGCGGACCATGATGTCTGCACTCAAGGCGCGCTCGTACTCCTCCGGATCGAGGCCGAGATCCTCGTAGGCCTTGAGCTTTTCCCATACTTTCCGCTGTGCGCAGTTGCCACCGTGCGGGCACGGCAGCTCCCGGCACTGAGCAATGTCGCAAAAATTGCCGTCAAACGTCAGTCTGTTCATCACTCCACCTCCTGCATCCAGAACTCGCGGCGGCAGTTGGCGCACACCTTGTGAATGTTTAAACACCCGCCTCCATCCTTTCTGTGTGAAAGTGAAATTACTGCAGGGCATACACTCAACACGTCGTTATCATCTATCTGAGCCTCCGGATATTGCTCCAGAAACACGCTCTGCCGTGTCTTGCGCGGGTGTGCGGCAGACCATTCCTCGACCTCTTTTACAACGTCCTCGGCGCGAGTATTCATGTCGAACAAGCTATACTTCCCCGCTGACACAGCAAACATTCTTCTGCGTTCCTCAACAAATTTCACAGCGTCCATCTTCACACCCCCGCATCTTTCGGCTTAAAAATCACGACCATGTTCGGGAACGGCGCGCTGTTTTTGCTGCCGCCGAATTTCAGCCGCCCGCGCACGAACCGTGTCTCGACGTTCGGCCGCTCATAGATATACGTGTGGAACCATCGCGTGTCCGTCCTCGCTGGCAACAACATGACGATGGTGTTGTTATTCACGTAGTTCTCGTAGCTGGCCTTTTGCACCCACTTGCCGATCTGCCGACCGTATGGTGGGTTGCACCACACCGTGCCCGGCCAGGGCTGTTTCAGTCCATCCTGCTCTCGCGTATAGTAACAGGGGCATTTGTGGTTTTGTGCGTCCGCGGCGGCATCCAGCGTAAAGCCGAACTCCGCGTCAAGCATGTCAAAAAAGTCCTGTGGGGTCTCCCACAAATCAGTCTTGCTGGAAAACAAAACGTCTTTATTCATCCTTACATCCCCGCTTCCTGCATCGCCTGCTGCATAAACGATAGTTGCTGCCGCAGGTCGTCGATCGTGCGTGCCTGAGTCTTTACCATGTGGAAAGCATCAGCCACTTGGCTGTCCATCTTCGCACACCGCTCCTCTGCCTTGACCCGCAACTCGTGCTCCTGCGCTGCGTAGTCGCACAGTTTGCTGACAGCGTATCTTGCGGCCGGCGAGAAATCTGCGCTCGAGCGCGGCCGGTGCAGCAGCTCTCTTACCTGCTCCACAGCGCACTTTCGTTCTTTTTCTGCCATCATTGGTCTCCTTCCTCGTCTTCGTCTTCGTATTTTGCGGCCATTACCGCTCTGTACAGCTCACAGCAGGTGTATGCGTTCTCGCAAAACACCTGCATATGCCGCTGCATCTGGCTTCTGTGGCGAAACATCGTCGCCACCGTCGTCTCCGGCGCGATCCCTTCACAGCAGATGCGCCCCGCGCCGTCGTCATACAGGTAAAAAGGGCACTTAACATACACCTGCCGGAAGCTACCGCTCGACACGCGCCTCACCCGCCTTTTCGTCCGGCTGTGCAGGCCGCTCCCGCAGGTATGTATCAATGGCCAGCGTTACCGTGTCCGTGCGCACGTCGCGTCCCTTGCTTCGCCAGAGCCGGATAAACGGCAGGTCTGCAAGGCGCATCCCCTCTGGCAGCTCGTCCAGCTTCCGGCCATTCGGCATATCCGCCTGCACGATCAATCTATTTTTCGTCTCCAGCACGTCAGGCCGGACAGCTTCCGGAGGCGTCACGTCGGTCACAGGCTGCACCTCCGGGCTTCTTTCTTTTACCTTTCTTTCTTTAGGAATACAGGGTACTGTATCTGTATTGGTACTGTACTGTACTGTTATTGTAGATTTTTCTACCGTATTTCTACCGGATTTCTGCCGTATTTCTACCGGACTACGGCAGATTTCCTGTTGCGGTTCTGCCGTATTTCTGCCGGATTCCGGCAGAATGTCGGCTGCAAGATGCATCCCGGCTTGCGCTGGCGTTCTGTGTTTTTTGCTGCTGTTGCAGCTTCTGCAGCAGACAACGATGTTGTCCAGCGTGTTCCCGCCATCTGGGTCTACATGGTCGTATGTGCCACCATCTGCGCCGCGACGATCAAGCCAGTTGACAGTTTTTCCGCAGTATTGGCAGGTGTCACCGTCGCGCGCACGCACGGCCTTGATCAGACGCATGTCGCTGTACAGCTCGTACTGGCGTTTCTTATATGCTTTGCGTTCCTCGCGGTGCTCGATCAATCCGCCGGCGTAATCCATCCAGTCGTGCAGATGCAGGTTGTCACCGTCATCGTCCACGAACCCAGCGCCGATCAGCGCGTCCACAAATGCGCTGGGATCTTTGCCCGTATACCCACCTGCTTCCGCGATATCGTCCGCGTCGAACGAGGAAAGGTCCCCGTCCGGCGCGTTGTCGATTGCCCAGAGCCACAGCATACACATATGGCCGACGGCCTGCGGCGTCTTGATTTTCAGCAGGCGCTTGAACCGCATCGTCTTGCGATTCGTCGGCAGCGTCTGATGCAGTTCGATCCATGCCATGTGCTCTGCCCTCCTTAATACGGCAGGTCTCCGCCGTCGATGTCGTCAGCGTATGCGACGTTGTCGTATGCGCTCACCAGCTCGTCGAGCCGCTCCATGTCGGCCTCCGTCGGCTGCACGGCGACCGGGCGCGCATCGTATGCAGCAGGCGCTGCGTCTGCATCTCTGCGCTTGCTTCCGCCGAAGTATACGCTGTCCGCCACGACCTCGGCGCTGCGGCGTTTGTTGCCGTCCTTGTCCGTCCAGTCGCGGATCTGCAGGCGGCCGCTCACGGCGGCCATATCGCCCTTGGCGAAGTATTTGTCGACGAACTCCGCCGTGTGCCGCCATGCCACAACGTCGATAAAATCCGTCTGCTTCTCGCCGCCGTCCCTGCCGCTGTAGTCCCGCTCGACCGCGAGGGAGAAGGACGTCACCGACGTCCCGCTCCCGGTCTGGCGCATCTCCGGGTCGCGCGTCAGGCGGCCCATGATCACGATCTTATTCAGCATCGCCGATCACCTCGCCCGTTTCCGCGTCGACCGTTTCGGAATCGGGCAGGTCGATTACGTCGCTGCCAATATCCGTAGGCGCTTCATCCGCCGCGACTGCTTCTGCCAGCCGCATTGTGCTGTCATCGCCGTTGCGATAGTCAATGGACATCAGACCGTACTTGCCGATCAGACGGCGCAGGACAGTCTTTCGGGCCATTGCGTCGAAATCGTCGCGCCAGCCCTTGCCCATGTATTCGCCCTTGCGGTTCTTCTTTTCGTGGTTTTCAATCTGCTGCACCGTCATGTAGATGGTCTTTTCCGCGCCGTTTTTCAGGCGAAAATATCCGGCATAGCCGATGACCGGCAGCTTTTCGCGTTCGTCTTCATCTTCGATCCACGCGAATTCCGCGTCGCCGGTCAGACGGTCGTAGCGGATCAGTTCGCCTTCGCGGACGTCCACGGCATCCGGCACGCGAGCATAGGCGCCGGTGCGCAGGCACAGTTGTTCCATGCCCTTGTAACCGATGATGAACGCGCCTTCCCAGCGCTTGCGCCAGCTGCCGTTCGCGGTTTTGACGCTGTTGTGGAACGGCACCACATAGGCATAGCCAAGCGACGGTTCAATCGGCAGATCGTAGGTCGCAGCTTTCAGAGCGGCCTGAACGACCGTCATCGGCGCTTCATACATTGCCTTCTGCAGATTCACGTCGGCGTTTACCAGCGAAACGATTGACGACAAGAACTGCGGCGTGCGCGCGCCAAGCAATTCCTGAAAACGGCCGCGCATTTTTTCGCCGTCCAAGACACTATTTAAGATGGTGTTGATGCTTTGACCGGCTGCGCCCTGCGCGCCCATGGCCGTCTGCTGCTTCTGGATCAGATTCTTTTCCATGTTTACTTACCCTCCATAGATTCCTGCAGCGTTTTTTGTTCGTAGAATTTGTAGATCATGTGTGCCGCGTAGCTGATCGCCTGCGTCAGCGCCAGCTCGCTGCTGTCTTTGCGCTTCGAGTATGCGCTGCCGACCTTCTCGCCGTCGTGCTCCAGCAGCAGGAATACCTGCTTGTCCGTCGCCTGCAGCCGCAGCGCGTATCCCATCTGTTTCGCCTGCGGCGCGGCCTTCGGCTCCGGCGGCTGTGCCGTTTTCGGAGGATCCGGCGCGAGGAAAAAGTTCTCCGGGATGCCATATGTGGCTGCCAGCAGTTTGTTCGCCGCCCGGCTCATCTTCCCGGAGTGCAGCGCGTTGCTGATGAAGCTTTTACCGTAGCCCAGAGTCTCGCTCACGGCCGTTTGGCCGCCGTTCTTGCTGCAAAACAGGCGCAGCCGCTCAGGGCTGATCTGAACCGTGTTTCCCTGTCTGTTCATGTGTTTTCCCCTTTTCTTTTTTATGGTTGTTTTTTCACATATTCTCGTTTTTCGTGGTTCTCGCGTATGTAGCGCAGGATATCGTTGTCGCGCTGCCGTGCCAGATTTGCCGCGTCCATCCCGCGCCGGAATGCGGCGTAGCGGTCACAGCGTGCGTGGCATCCGGGATACCGGCCAGGGCACTCCCTGCATGGTGTCGACGGCGTCATCGGCTAGTCACCCGGAACGGCCGCGCCTGCGACGTCTTGAAGTATTCGCGCGGGATTGCCCCGTGCGCCGCCTCCCATTTTTTGCGGTCGAAGGTGCTGCGCTGCTGCGTCTTCCATGTAATCGCCACATCGCCGCACAGTCCCTTTTCCGCCGTGCCCATAAACTGCTGGATGGTCGCCGCCTGCTCCGCCTGCAGCCGCTTGAGCTCGTCGATCTGCTCGCCGAGCGCCGTGTAGCTGCGCACGGCCGACTGCACCGCGCCGAGGTCGCACGTCTCGCCGTCCCTACTGTCGGGATAGATCGTGCGCAGCGCCTCCGCTGTCGCGTCCGTTCCGTCCACAGGCGGCTCCGTCCCGCTCCGTACATAATCCCAAAACTCCCGCTCGGCAGCCGCCAGAGCCAAAATTTCGCCCTCGTCGCGCTCTACGCGAAACCAGTAAAATCCCCGCCCGAAGCACAGCACCGCCAGATACCATACCGGCGCGCCCGTCACCATCATGTAGTGCATGATCTGGCAGTACCACACCGCCGGGAATTCGCCCTCTGCGCACTGCTTCGGGATCTCGAAGCTGGAGGTTGTCTTGCATTCCAGCCCCGCATTTTCGCCAATCACCATGCGGTCCGGCAGCGCGTGCGCGAAGGGATAGTCGCTGTTGACAAGGAAGTGGTTTTCCCGCCGCACCCGCTTTCCGGTCGCCTCGGCGAAACGCTTTGCCACATAGTCCTCCAGGTCGTGTCCCAGCCGCACCGCCTCGCGGTCGCTGATGTCCTCCGGTGTCACGCGGCCGGTCTTCTCGGCCCAAAGCGCGTAGGGCGAGCTGTATTTGTTCAGCCCGAGGATCGTCCCGGCGTCGCTGCCGCCGATGCTCTTGCGCCGCTCGGCGTGCCATTGCTCGTCCGTCATGCCGACGGTCGTCGTCTTCGTGATCATCTCCGTTTTCTCCTCCCTCTGTTTTTTGCGCCACCGCCTGCGCTGCGCATACGCATACGCATGATCTCGCTCCCATGCGGCGTTTTTGCGAATGCTTCCGGCGTGGTGTGCTTCTTGCATCCGTATCCCGGCGGGCATCCGCGCCGGTGTCCGGTATCGAGTATGTACAGACACGCTCGCGCGCTGCCGCCGCAGTTGCCGCCGATGCTACTGCCGGAAAGCGTCTGATAATGCGCGCACGTGCTGCAGTATCGGCTCTGCGGCAGCCCTCCGTGGATGTAGATGTCGCCGCTCACGTCTCCCACGATGTTACCTCCTGCACGCATTCCGGGCAGCCGACAATGTTGCCCCACTTGTCCTTGTAGTAGCTGCCCGCCTCCTCGCCGCACACCGGGCAGCGCGGGCAGGTGTATGCCGGCGGTTCAACCGGCGGTTCGATGTTCAGATGCTCCATCATGCCACCCCCAGCGCCGCGAAGATCACATGAAACACCCACCCGGCCAGCGCGATGCCGCCGAACAGCCCCGTGCAGAACAGCACGTCCTCCGCGCACCACACGATGTATCTGCGCGCCTTTGCCCGTGCGCGCGGGTCTCCGAATACCTTCATGTCATCTCTCCCTCCATCTCTCCGCGCATAAAGCGGATAAACGCCCGCTTCGGGATCTTCACTCGCCGCTTTGCGACGATCACCGGGAAGCCCAGCGCGTATGGGTCTTCCATCGCCTGCTCGTGCAGCGTCCACGGGCTGCAGGCAAGCAGCGGGGCCACGTCCGCGCACGTCAGAATCTCCGACGGCTTCGCGGCCAGTTCTTCCAGTGTCACAGCTCGTCCCCCATTTCCTCGAGATTTTCCAGCGTCACGCCTCTGGCGGCCAGCTCGATGCCCTTGCGCTGCTTGATCCGCAGCTGGTACAGATACGTCCGCCGCCGTGCGCGGTACTGGTCGTACCGCTGCGCCAGCTTCACATACTCGTCCTGCTTCAGCTCGGCAATCTCGGCCTCGACTTCCTCGTCCGTCACGGCCGCACGCTTCGTGTGCTTTCGCTCCATCGTGCCTTCCTCCTTTTCCTGTACATTTTTTCAGATTCGTGGTATGTTCCCTCTTGGAGGTGGTTTCCTTGAGGAAACGATTGCTTGCATTTTTGCTTGCGTTTTTGCTCTTGCTCTCTCCCAATGTGCTGGCACACAGCGGGAAAACAGATGCCAACGGCGGCCACTACGACCGCTCCACCGGCGAGTATCACTATCACCACGGATACCCGGCGCACCAGCACTACGACATGGACGGTGACGGTATCATCGATTGCCCATACGCTTTCGATGACCAGACCGACCACAGCAGCCGGAGCGGAAGCAGCAGCCGGAGCAATTCCGGCAGCAGCTACGATGTGCAGAGCACACCGCGCCCTTCGCCCCAGAAATCAGATGATTCAAAGGCGAAACACATTTCCGTCGGCGGCATTGTTGCCGTCGCCATCCTCGTACCGATCTTTGTATTAGAAATCGGTTCGGTGCTATACGCATTCATTTGTATCCCAATCCGTGCATTGATCGACTGGATCAAAGAAAAGCGCAGCAAAAAGTGATTGCGTTCAGCGCGCGCCTTACGACGCGCGCTTGCTGTGCTCCAGCGCCATCGCCAGCCCCTCTGCAAAGGCGCACAGCTGCGCCTTCTGCATCTCGTCCATGCGCTGCATGACCGTCTCCAGCCGCTCCAGCGTCTTCCGCTCGTTCTTCGTCAGCATTTTGTTCACCCCAATCGCTTCGTGAGTTCGCAGCTTCACGCTGCGAGTTTATAATATCGCTCTGCGAGCATTTTGTCAATAGTTTTGCATCAAAAATATTGACAGTGCGATATTATTGCGGTATTATACTCGCACAGGGAGGTAACAATATGCATAATAGAATTCGTGAAGTCCGAAAGGCGCTGCATATGACGCAGGCAGATTTTGGTGCAAAGATTGGTGTTCGTGGAAATACGGTCACTGGATACGAAAACGGGCAACGTGTGCCGTCTGATGCCGTAATTGTCTCCATCTGCCGCACCTACGATGTCAACGAGCGCTGGCTGCGCACCGGCGAGGGTGAGATGTTCGTCCAGATCTCGCGTGACCAGGAGATCATGGATTTCGTCGCCGACACCATGCAGGACGACGAAGACAATTTTCGCCGGCGCTTTCTTCTGGCACTGTCCCGGCTGCCGGAGGAGCGCTGGGCAGACATTGAAGCATTCGCCCGCCAGATCACCGCAGAAAACAAAGAAGCGGATCAGGATTGATTTCCTGATCCGCTTCTTTGTTGCGATTGGTGGTTTCTATTGCTTTGTGAGTCTGCGCAAAAGCATGGCCGTCAGCTCCAGCGCGCGGTCATTCGCTGCGGCCAGCAGCCGCGCGATCTCCGCCAGTAAGTACGTCCTCCATTCTGTTTCCGTCACAGCTCTCCCTCCCACAAATTCTCAACGGTCGCCCCCAGCGCCTTTGCGATCCGCAGCGCCAGATACACGCTGGGAACACATTTCCCCCTTTCGATCGCGCTGATCGTGCTTGCCCCGCACCCCACCTTTCTGGCCAGCCATCGCAGGCTGACGCCTTTGTACTCCCGATATTCGCGCACATGATTCATCATTTGACGCAATCCTATCACATTTTTTCGGCCTCGTGTTGAAAATGTGCAGGATGCTGCACACTTTTTGTTATTTTCTTCAAACGCGATCCCGTATAGATAGAATGCCAAAAAATATGCCATAAAATGCAGTGTAATTCAGTGGACATCTATTGCGCAGCATGGTAAAATCAGACGAACAAATTTTGGAGGGAGGCCGCGCCGTGAAGAAGGAGAACACCGTGCTGTCTGTTTTGTGCATCGTGCTCGTCATCGTTTGCCTCGTGCTTGCCAGCGCGCTGAAAACAGCGAAGGCAGACATCAAAGCGCAAGCCGAAACAAAATCCGACGCGATCGAAAAAGAGGCTTATTGGTACCATAGCGGCCATGGAGACGGATACGATGAAGGCTATGAAGACGGGAAGATCGATGGCAAAGATGAAGGGTATTACGATGGATATGACATAGGCTTTCGCGGCGGATACGAAATAGGGTATGACGATGCGTTAAACGGCCGGTCCTATGACGAAGAGCCATAAAAAAGCCGCCCCGGTGCTGGAACACCGAGACGGCCATGCAGAAAACCACCAATCGCAATTAAAGGGGTAACTGCCCCTTTATGGTATCATAGGGGGATAAAAAATGCAATGTAAAAAATGCGGCGCGCAGATCCCGGACGGCAGCCGGTTCTGCTGCGCCTGCGGAAAGCCGCAAACGCCCGTCACGCGCCGGAAAAAGCGCGGCAACGGGCAGGGATATGTGTATAAGGCCGCGAACGGCACATGGCGTGCCAGTGTGACGCTTGGGTATATTGTGCAGTCAGACGGAACAATGCGCCGAAAAACGCGCACGAAGTGCGGCTTTGTCACGAAAAAAGAAGCGCTCGCGGCGCTTCCGGATCTGAAAAAGGCGCAGGCAAAGCGCCGCGATCCAACGTTTAAGGAATTGTATGATGCATGGTTTCCCACGCATAAGGCGGACGATTCCACGCTGGGGTGCTACCGTGCTGCCATCAAATATTTTACGCCAATCTGGATGATGAAAATATCTGACGTGGATATTGACGACCTGCAGGACTGCATCGACGAATGCCCACGTGGAAAGCGCACCAAGGAAAATATGCGCGCCACCTGCGGCCTGATGTATAAGTACGGCATCCCGCGCCACCTGATCCCGGAGAACCTGAATCTGGCGCAGTTTTTGTCCGTCAAAGGCGAAGCTGCCGCGCACCGGCCGTCGTTCACGGACATTGAAATCGAAAAGATCCGGCAGGCCGTCGGTGTCGTTCCATATGCAGACTATGTGTACTGCATGATCTACCTGGGCTTCCGACCGAGCGAATTCCTCGCGCTGGACGTGCAGAATTATAACCGCGCGCAGCACTGCTTGGTCGGCGGCGCGAAGACCGCAGCCGGAAAAGGCCGTACCGTCACCGTGTCCCCGAAGATTCAGGCCATCGTCGACCACGTCGCTGGCGGCCGCAGCAGCGGCGCGCTGTTTTGCGATGAATCCGGCAATTCGTGGACGCTCCGTGCATTTACAGACCGCGCATTTTATCCGGCGCTCGAAGCCGCCGGCATCGACAATCCGATCGTGGAAGTGGCTGGTGGCGTCAAACGCCATAAGTACACGCCGCACTCCTGCCGTCACACATTCGCAACACTGGCCAAGCGCATCAAAGCACCGGAAAAGGATATGCTGGAGCTGATCGGGCACACCGACATCTCCATGACGCGCTATTATCAGGACGTGGATCTGGACGACCTGCGAAAGATAACGGACGCAATTTAGGAAATCCTATTTCAAACTCGTTTCAAACTCCAAACCAGCAAAGCATTGAAAACACTACATTCTCGTATGAATGGGGTTCAAGAGGCCGGAAGTTCGAATCTTCTCACTCGGACCAGCAAAAAGTCCTGTATTCTCAAGGAATACAGGACTTTTTCTTTTTTCGTTTTTGCACGCAAATTATCGATGCGGTGTGCAACGGGTGTGTAATAGAAATTATTTATCGGAAAGCTGTTTCACAGACTGGTTAAGCCCCGTCGCCGCCCAGCCGGACACAATGCCGACGTCGGCAGCGTGCTGATCCTGCTGGGCGCCGTCACGATCCTGATCAAGCTGCTATAAACGATCCGCGCCCGCGCTCCGATATGGTGCGCGGGCGTTTTCGATTCGACGCTTCGCGCAAAGATCGTTCCATACCTTACAAAAAATTTGAATTTTATGAAGTTTTTTCGGCACCTACAGCATTCGACACGTTTCTGCTCTATTCTGTGTTAGACTGCGCATCGCAGCGACCGGAAGACGCGCCGGAAACCGCAAATACGCAGAACAAAAAGGAGATCACCATGGACTTCAAGAAACTGTACTTCACCCTCTTCAACACGCTGAGCGACGCCGTTGAGCAAATCGACACCCACGACTATGAGGAGGCGCGGCTGCTGCTGATCCATGCACAGCAGGAAGCCGAGGAGTGCTAC
>UMHJ01018969.1_pt1 | contig 40836 bp, 32 predicted proteins | sample 1965511 | NCBI WGS metagenome assembly UMHJ01 (sample SAMEA4836096, study PRJEB28245) | human gut metagenome | biome: gut microbiome; material: fecal sample | place: Denmark | collected 2008
TGTGCGTTCCTCTTTACTCGGCCCACTGGGGCCTGCTGCCATCAAAATTTTTAGGTATTGTGTTCTACCGCACGCCGCCTGGTGCCTGCCTACCTGTTGGGTGCGGCGGTGGTCGGGAGAACGATAAGCTCTCACTTTGCAGCGAAGGCAGCTGTACCTTGACAAGGGAATAGGGAATTTAGCGCAAAGCATTGACGCATACATCCCATTGCCCAGCTGCCACGGCTATGCCAGAGTAGGCGGTGTCATTTCAACCGCACATCTTCTAAATTTCCACTTTGCAGGCCCCAGTGGGCCGAGGCAAGAAGAACGCAAGGTCTTGTGTTCGGAGCCGCCGGACGCAAGTGCCTATCTTCCAGGAGGGCGTCCCTCGTAAACGGGGGTCCAGGGGGGCGACGCCTATGAACACCCGCCTGCGGCGAGGTGTTCATCGAAGGAGTCCCCTTGGCGCATCTTTGGTTACTTTCTGTGCGAGCAGAAAGTAACATCGTCTATCCCCCCGCAGGGCGGAACCCTCCAAAACAAAAAAATAAGCGCCGTCCAAATGGACGGCGCTTATAATGCAGTTTGTTAGATCACAAATTACTTGTGGTCAACAGAGTACATGTGCTTGATCAGCTCCAGAACCTTGTTGGAGTAGCCGATCTCGTTGTCGTACCAGGAAACGACCTTCACGAAGGTGTCGGTCAGAGCGATGCCAGCCTTGGCGTCGAAGATGGAGGTGTGGGTGTCGCCCAGGAAGTCGGAGGAAACCACGTCCTCGTCGGTGTAGCCCAGAACGCCCTTCAGCTCGCCCTCGGAGGCCTCCTTCATGGCGGCGCAGATCTCCTCGTACTTGGCGGGCTTCTCCAGGTTGACGGTCAGGTCAACAACGGACACGTCCAGGGTGGGAACACGCATGGACATACCGGTCAGCTTGCCGTTCAGCTCGGGGATAACCTTGCCCACGGCCTTGGCGGCGCCGGTGGAGGAGGGGATGATGTTGCCGCAAGCAGCGCGGCCGCCGCGCCAATCCTTCAGGGAAGGACCGTCAACGGTCTTCTGGGTAGCGGTAACAGAGTGAACGGTGGTCATCAGGCCGTCCTTGATGCCCCACTTGTCGTTCAGAACCTTGGCGATAGGAGCCAGGCAGTTGGTGGTGCAGGAAGCGTTGGACACAAAGTTCATGTCGGTGGTGTACTTGTCCAGGTTGACGCCGGTGACGAACATGGGGGTGTCATCCTTGGAGGGGGCGGACATGACGACCTTCTTGGCGCCAGCGTCCAGGTGGCCCTGAGCCTTCTCCTTGGTCAGGAACAGGCCGGTGGACTCCACAACGTACTCAGCACCCAGCTTGCCCCAGGGCAGATCAGCGGGGTTGCGCTCAGCAGAGACAGGGATCTCCTTGCCGTTCACCACGATGGCGTTCTCGGTGTAGCCGATCTCAGCCTCGCAGCGGCCATGCATGGTATCATACTTCAGCATGTAAGCCAGGTAGTCGGCGGGGCACAGATCGTTGATGCCTACGATCTCGATCTCGGGGTGATTCAGGCTGGCGCGGAACACCATACGGCCGATACGGCCAAAGCCATTGATGCCAACTTTAATGCTCATGTTGAATTTCTCCTTTTCTATCCTAAATTGACCCCCCATGGGGTTATTCCTGTGGTCAGGGTTATTATATCCCGATTTAACCCGTTTTGGTAGTGTCTTTTTTCATATATTTTAGAGAATTTTTCCGGTAAAATTAGCAATAGAGCAGGGATAAGCGCTGGCTTATCCCTTTTTTCTTGGCCTAAGAAGGCTTTAGTCCCGGCCTGTGCTCCTTAAGGCCGCTCCAGAGCGCCATGCCGCCGCCGTTTTGGCCTCCGATTTTTTCCATTTTGCGCCAATTTTCCTCTTCTTTCCCTTGTTGTCTCATCCACTTTTTGATATACTGATTTTTACAATCAAGAAGTGGTTGATTTCCGTATATCCTTTAAGAGAGAAAGCCCGGCGCAGCGCCGGTTTCTGTTCTGCCGCAGTTTAATTCTACGGCCAGGAGGTTATTATGTCCCAGTCCAATTCCACTGCCCTGGAGCGGCTGCCTGAGGGGGCTATCCAGCTCTGCCAGGGCCGCATCCATGCTTTTAACCGGGCCGCCGGAGCCCAGTTCCCTGAGCTGGCCGTGGGAGACCAGCCCCCCGCCTTTTTGGCTCCCGCTTTGGGAGACCAGACCGCGGGTGTCTTTCTCCACCAGGGGGTGGAGTATGTCTTCAGCCGCACCCCCCAGGACTGCTGCCAGCTGCTGCTGGTCCATCCCTCCTCCCAGTCCGCCCTGACCGACCGCCAGCTGGACGGCTTTGTGCGCCAGATGCGCACCTTTATGCAGGAGATGCTCCTCCCGGTCCAGCTGCTCTCCGACGATCTCTCCCGGGCGGGAGGCGATCCCTCAGGCCGGGATGCCGCCTTTCAGAAGACCTTCTGCCGGATGCACCGGCTGCTGTCCAACCTGGACTATCTGCGTTCGCTGGGCTCGTCCCAGGCCTTTTTCCAGCCTATCACCATGGACCTGGTGGGGCTGTGCGGCCGCCTCAGCGATGAGGCCGCCTCCCTGCTGGAGGGCGCCGGGGTAACCCTCACCTTCCGCTGCAACAGCAGTTCCCTGCTGATTCCCGGCGACCCGGATCTGCTGTCCAAGCTGATTCTCACCCTGCTGTCCAACGCGGCCAAGGCCGCTCCCCAGGGCTCGGTCTTCCTTACCCTGGCCCAGCGCCGGGACCGGGCCATCCTCTCGGTCACCGACAGCGGCCAGGACTTTGCCCAGGAGGATCTGGACACCCTCTTCCCCTCTCCCCTGCCCGACGACCGCATCCCCGATCCCCAGGAGGGCGCAGGCATGGGGCTGGCTATCGCCCGGCACATCGTGGCCCTCCACAAGGGCACCATGCTGTTGGAGCGCCGGGAGAGCGGCGCACTGCTGTCGGTGGTCTCTCTGCCCACCGGACCGCTGGACACCCGGCTGCAGGTCCAGTCCCCCCGCATCGAGGACACCGGCGGGCTCTCCCCTGTGTTGGTGGAGCTGTCCGACGTGCTTCCCCAGTCCATGTTCCGCACGGAAGATTACGATTAAAAAACCGCGCCTTTCCATTGGGAAAGGCGCGGTTTTTCTAATCTTACCGGTGGTAGAGCTTGTTGCTCTGATACTGGGGCTCGCAGGTGAGCTGCAGACCCAGCTTCTTATAGGTCATCTCGTCGGGGGGAGAGAGCATGACGGAGCAGTGGGCCTGGCAGCCCTTCAGCTGAGCCAGGGACCGCAGGGCCTGGGCGGCCTTGGGGTCGGCGTTGGCGGAAGAGGCCAGAGCGATGAGCACCTCGTCGGAGTGGAGGCGGGGGTTGTTGGAGCCCAGGAACTTCACCTTGACGGTCTGGATAGGCTCGATGGCGCTCTGGGCGATCAGGTGCACTCCGTGGCCGCCCACGCCGGAGAGAGCCTTCAGCGCGTTGAGCAGGGCGGCGGCGGAGCAGCCCATCAGCTCGGAGGTCTTGCCGGTGACCATCTGGCCGTCAGGCAGCTCGATGGCCATGGCAGGCTCGCCGGTCTCCTCGGCCAGCTGATTGGCCTGAGCCACCACACTGCGCTCCGCGGTGGTCACTCCCGCCTGCTGCATCAGCAGCTCCAGCTTGTACACGGCGTGGTCCACGTCCTTGCCCTGGCGGCGCTCACACAGGGCGTCGTAGTAGCGGCGCACGATCTCCTGCCGGGCAGCATCCTGACAGGCCTCGTCATCATAGATGCAGTTGCCCGCCATGTTCACGCCCATGTCGGTGGGAGACTTGTAGGGGCAGGTACCGGTGATCTTCTCAAACATGGCCGACAGGACGGGGAACACCTCCACGTCCCGGTTGTAGTTGACGGTGGTCTCCCCGTAGGCCTGGAGGTGGAAGGGGTCGATCATGTTCACGTCGTCCAGGTCAGCGGTGGCTGCCTCGTAGGCCAGGTTCACCGGGTGCTTGAGGGGCAGGTTCCAGATGGGGAAGGTCTCAAACTTGGCGTAGCCGGCGGTGACGCCCCGCTTGTGCTCGTGGTAGAGCTGGCTGAGACAGGTGGCCATCTTGCCGCTGCCGGGGCCGGGAGCGGTGATCACCACCAGGGGACGGGTGGTCTCCACATAGTCGTTCTTGCCAAAGCCATCGTCGGAGACGATCTGGGCAATGTTGTGGGGATAACCGGCAATGGGATAGTGGCGGTACACCCGCACGCCCAGGCTCTCCAGCCGCTTCTGGAACAGGTCGGCGGCCTGCTGGCCGGCGTACTGGGTCACAACCACGCTGCCCACGTACAGATCCATGCCCCGGAAGGCGTCAATGAGACGCAGCACGTCGCTGTCGTAGGTGATGCCCAGGTCGCCGCGGACCTTGTTCTTTTCAATGTCGGCGGCGTTAATGACCAGAATGATCTCCGCCTTGTCCTTCATCTGGGCCAGCATGCGGATCTTGCTGTCCGGCTCAAAGCCAGGCAGCACCCGGCTGGCGTGAAAGTCGTCAAACAGCTTGCCGCCAAACTCCAGGTACAGCTTGCCCCCGAACTGGGCAATGCGCTCCTGGATGTGCTGGGACTGCATGGTAAGATATTTTTGGTTGTCAAAGCCCTGTCTGGTCATACCGTCACCTCGTCATAGTTTACCCCCGGCGGGCAAGGCGGCCTTTCGGCGCGGACAGATCTTAAGTCTGCTTGTTCCACCGAGGGTTGATTGCAAATGATTTCAAAAATATTCAGCCTTTATTTTATGCTTTCCGGCACGGCCGCGTCAAGTGGTTTGCCCGAAAGAGTTGACCAGACCGAGGGGTAAGTTTTTGTGAAAAAAGCGGGTAGTATTCCCGGTTATTTTATGATAAAATGTAAAAACTATCCCCTTTTTTACGAAAGCTTTACGTTACCCCCGGGGCGTCCCGGGGGCTTTTTCCGGGAAATTTGCCCTTGGAGGTGCCCTTATGCTTTCCGAACAATTGCTGCATACGCTGCTGATCGTCTGCCCCCTGGTCTTTTTGGGCGGACTGGTGGACGCGGTGGCCGGCGGCGGCGGACTGATCACCCTGCCCGCCTATCTGCTGGCCGGCCTGCCCCCCCATGCCGCCTCTGCCACCAACAAGTGCGGCAACGTGTGGGGCACCCTGCTGGCCACCTACCGCTTCCTCAAGCGGGGCGAGGTCCATCTTTCCAGCGCGGTGTGCGGCGGCGTAGGCGCTCTCATCGGCGCCTGGGCCGGAGCAAAGCTCAACATGATCATGCCCGAGCGTTACCTCTATTATCTAATGCTGATCATCGTGCCGGTGATGGCTGTTTTCCTGCTGTTCAAGCGTGAGTTCGGCACCGAGGACCACTCCCATGAGCTCTCCCCCCGGCGGTTGCTGATCCTGTCTCTGGGAATCGGGCTGGTCATGGGCTGTTACGACGGCTTCTTCGGCCCCGGCGCAGGCACCTTCCTGATGCTGGCCTTTACCGGGCTGTGCAAATTCGACCTGCTCACCGCCTCGGGCAATACCAAGGTGGCAAACTCCGCCTCCAATGTGGCTTCTCTGGTCACCTTTGCCCTGGCCGGACAGGTGGTCTGGTCCGTAGGCATCCCCGCCGCCATCTGCGGCATCGCGGGAGGCTATGTGGGTTCCGGTCTGGCGCTGAAGAATGGAGCAAAGGTCATCCGGCCCATGTTCTTTGTGGTGCTGGCCCTGCTCACCATCCGCCTCATTTACGACCTACTTTTTTCGTGAAAAAAGTAGGCAAAAAAGCTTCCTGCAAAGCTTCGCTTTGCCTCTGCGCCCGAACCAAAAAGATACGTGGGAGTGACATCATCCGTCGCTCCCACGTTTTGTTTTTGTATTCTGCTCAGCCACCCTGGTTCTTCCAGAGTAGGCGGTGTGCGTACAGCGCAGGTATTCGCAAATTTCAGACCCGGTAGGGCCTAAGGCCCGAGGCAAGAAGGACCAGATGGTCTTGTTATCGGAGCCGCCGGACGCAAGTTCCAAGTTCTCAAGAGGGCGTCCCCCGTAAAATGGGGGCTTGGGGGAAAGGTGACTATGAGCGCCCGCTCCGCGCAGGCGCTCATCGGAGCCGTCCCCCGGCGATCTTTGGTTCTTTCCATCGCAGGAAAGAACATCCCCAGTTCCTCCGGGCGGCCATTGGCCGCCCTACTCTTTTATCCCCAGCAGCACCTGGGACACGCTCTGAGCAAACAGCCGCGCCCCGGCCAAGGCCTCGGTAAGTGTATTTCCGTGTCCCCCTACCTCTACCAGCAAAGAGCCAGTGGACAGGTTCTGGTTATACCGGCTGTTGCGCAGCACAATGGGCCGGGCCAGGGTGACATAGTCAGAAATCAGCTCCTGCTGATATCGAATTGCCAGAGCCAGGTTGTCGATCCAGTAGGGGTGGGACGCTCCGCCGCCGTCGGTACCCACCACCAGCATGACCTGAGCCACTTTTTCCCCGTTTTCCTGGCTGACCAGCTTATAGATGGAGCCGTCGTTTCCCACCAAGGCATCCCGGTGGACATCCAGAATGATTTTTATAGAGGGGTACTTGGCCAGCCAGTCCTTTACCGCCGCGCCCGATCGGTCATAGGCTCCGTTATAGGCGGGATAGTCGTACAAATTGGTGTCGTGGATGACCTCAAACCCGTTTTCCCGGAAAATTTGGGCCATCTCCTCCCCCACCCGTACCATGTTGCGGGTACAGTCGGTGGTGCGATAGGAATCGCTCTCCTGATAGGTGAGACCGTCGCTCTGGGAGTAGGCTTCACTGCCGTGGGTATGTAAAATCAGAATCTGAGGGCCTTCTCCCAGTGTAAAATGCACCATTCCCGCAGAAAACACCGATTCATCCAGGCTCTTGCCTGTGCGGTTATAGAGGTACACCCCATTTTGGCTGAGGTACTGCCCTCCCTCCTTTCCTACACCGGTCATCTCCAGGATTCCGTCCTGAGACACCGGCGGCTGAAGGGGCGTATCCACCTGGTCATCGTCGTCCGGAGCCTCCTCTGGTTCTGTGGAGGGCTCCGACGAATCCGACGAATTTTGCTGTTCCTGCTGCTGGCCCTGAATTTGGCCTTCCACCTCGTCCTGTCCCGCCGAGAGCAGGGCGGACTGCCCCACCAGAAGACGGTTCCAGCCTGTGAGACTCCCCTGCACGGTCTCTTCGGGCAGAGAGCCCAGCTGGCTCTCCAGCAGAGCAACCGCCACCGCCGGGCGGTCCGCCCAGGTGCGCAGCACCTCTGTTACGCCCGACAGGTCGGCGGTCATCGTCACCCCCCACACTGCCACCGCCGCCAGACCAAGCCCCACGCCGCGGCGCATTGCCCGCTGCCAGTGGTTTTTTCTTCCTCGGTTTGCCATGGTACCACCCCTTATCCTGCGTGTCACTTCTACTGTATGTGTGGGGTGGTGGAATTATGTTTACAAAGCGTTCCGCCCTGCGGGGCGAACCCCAGAGGCGAAGCGAAGCTCCGTATAAAGCTTTTTTGCTTCCTTTTTTCACGAAAAAAGGAAGTGGGAGCGACGGAATCCGTCACTCCCACAGGAAAACTATATTACAGGCAAAGAGGCAAAGCGAAGCTTTGCAGAAAGTTCTTTGCCAAGCTTTCTTTCAAGAAAGCGGAGCTTTTTTGCTTACTTTTTTCTCCGAAAAAAGTAAGTTAGCACTTCTCGAAGATGGTAGCAACGCCCTGGCCGCCGCCGATGCACAGAGTAGCCAGACCCTTCTTGGCGTCGTCGCGCTTCTGCATCTCGTGCAGCAGGGTGACGATGATACGGGCGCCGGAAGCGCCGACGGGGTGACCCAGAGCGATGGCGCCGCCGTTGACGTTGACCTTGCTCATATCAAAGTGCAGCTCACGAGCCACAGCGATGGACTGAGCGGCAAAGGCCTCGTTGGCCTCGATCAGATCCATATCCTCGATCTTCAGGCCGGCCTTCTCCATAGCCTGACGGGAAGCGGGCACAGGACCCACGCCCATGATCTTGGGATCCACGCCGCCCTGGCCCCAGGATGACCAGCTTGGCCATGGGCTTCAGACCATACTTCTCCACGGCCTCGCCGGAAGCCAGCACGATGGCGGCAGCGCCGTCGTTAATGCCGGAGGCGTTGGCAGCGGTAACACGCTGGACGTGCTTCTTGGTGTCGGCCTCATGGACCTGGGTGACCTCAAAGGTGTGGACGATCTCGTCCTCCACGCCCTCGGGACCCACGGGGAAGGCGCCGCGCAGCTTGGAGATACCCTCGGCGGTCACACCGGCGCGGGGGAACTCGTCCACCTTGAACTCCACCATTTCCTTCTTCTTCTTGATCATGATGGGCACGATCTCGTCGTCGAAGCGGCCGGCCTTCTGAGCAGCCTCAGCCTTATTCTGAGAGGAAGCGGCGAACTCGTCCAGCTCCTCGCGGGTGATGCCCCACACGTCGCAGATGTTCTCGGCGGTGGTGCCCATGTGATAGTTGTTATAAGCGTCCCACAGGCCGTCCTTGATCATGGTGTCCACGACCTTCTTGTCGCCCATGCGGGCGCCCCAGCGCTCGTCAGGCAGAGCAAAGGGAGCAGCGGACATGTTCTCGGTGCCGCCAGCCAGGACCACATCAGCGTCGCCGGCCAGGATGCTGCGGGCGCCCTCGATGACGCTCTTCATACCGGAGCCGCACACCATACCCACGGTGTAAGCGGGAACCTGGAAGGGGATGCCGGCCTTCACAGCGGCCTGGCGGGCAGGGTTCTGGCCCAGACCAGCGGTGAGGATGCAACCGAACATAACCTCGTCCACCTGCTCGGGCTTCACGCCGGCGCGGTTGAGGGCTTCCTTCATGACCACAGCGCCCATCTCAGCGGCGGGCACATCCTTCAGGCTTCCGCCAAAGGAACCGATGGCGGTGCGGCAGCAGTTGACAACATAGACTTCTTTCATCGCTCTGTTACCTCCAAAAATGTGTTGTGGCGTCATAAGGCGCCCTTCGTTCCGCTCTTGACTGCATTATATCGAAGGAATCTGGAAAAATCAATACAATTTTTTGTGCTTTCTGGCCTCCTTTCTGTCTGAGAGTGACAAATTCACGCCATTTTAAGCAAAGTTGAGAACTTTTCCTCCGGTAATTCGTTAAATTTTTGACAAAATAATTTTTTGCCTGTTTTTTCTCTTTCTCAAAAAAATCACCGGCCTTCTCCCGCTGTGGGAGAAGGCCGGTATTTTTTGCTTTTACTCGTGGAGAATGGGGAATACAGTCGTGTTCCATCCGGCGTATTGCGTCAGCCAAGCTAGCGTATTTTCCGCGTTGGGGGTAAGGGTAATGCGCAGATCGGTGCTGTAACTCTCCGTGGCGTTGGAGACACTGTTTCTCGAGGGCACCTCAAAGACAAAGACCAGGTCGGTAACGTAGGTATTTTCCTGGCGCTGCTGGTCGTCAAAGAGGTAACGCACCCCGATGGTGCCCGCATCAAAGTCGGCGCGCACAGCCTTCCAAAGCTCTTGCAGCTGGGCGTTGGAGGCTCCCTCCAGGTAGAAGGGCTCGTTGGTATCCGTCTCCGTCTGTCCGCTCTGGGTACCGGCCCGGTCCAGATAGGCCTCCACCAGACGATACTTCTCAAAGCGGTCAAAGTCGTACATATCTTCCACCGCGTCCCGGTTCTGAGCAATCTGATTCAGCGCCCAGGTCACGGTACCCTCTGTGTTCAGGTCCTCCATGTGGATGGGGATGTCGTAGTAACAGCGGCGCACAGTACGGCCGTCGTTCAGGGTGTAGGTCACATCCAGGCGGGTGTACTCCTCCCCAGCCTGATAGTGGGAGCTGCTGGTGTCCACCGTGTCCCGGTGGTCCAGAACGGCCTGATGCAGAGCGATAATCTTTTCGATCTGTCCGGGGTCGGTGACCTGGTAGCGGGTGGAGTCACCGCTGTCGTAGGGGTAGTTGATGCGGCAATCTACATCGATGGAGACCACTTCATCTGCCTGGGGCACCCAGGCAGTAATGCCCATTACATCGGTAAGGCAGGCCACACACAGCACCGCCATGACCACAAAGCTGGCTGCCGCACCCTTCCAGTATTTCAGCACCCGGAAGGACTTGCACAGCAGCATCTGGGCCACAAAATAGCCCACCACAGCCCATACCACCACGCATACCGCCAGCGGAAGCCGGTTTCTCCATCCGAAGAAGGCAATGGTGTAGACGCCGAAGCACAGTCCGGAGCAGAAGGCCACACCATACAGAAAGATGGGCCGCACCAGGCGCACGGAGACCACATCCCCCGCCGACTCCACCTGCCGCTTCCGGTACACCAGCAGGGCCAGCACCGCCAGCACCACACCGGCGGCGGCGTAGGCGGCCACGGTACCGGGGCTCAGCAGGTACCATTCCCCCGTGGTGGCGGTCATTCCATTCACCGTCTCCTGTACCGGATCCCACTCCACGGCCTCGGTAAGGGGCCAGATTGGGGTAAGAATCTGGGCCAAAGCGCTTCCCCGGCCGCTGTGCATGGAGAGCCCGAAGAAGAAATCGCTCAAAACTCCGTTGATCAGCATATTGAGGACATAGGCCAGCATGTTTAAAATCCCATAGAAGGCAGGCAGTGCCAGGATATGGCCGGTAAACATGGCGCAAAACGACGCAAAGGAGAAGAAGAACAGGCATACTCCGCTCTGTACCAGCAGCCAGATGCCCAGGCTGGCCAGGGAGGTTCCCCAGCATTTCTGAGCCACCAGGGGCAGCTCAACGGCCAGGGTGATGCCCGCCACCACCAGGTTGGGCAGCAGGGCAAAGGACAGTCCCGCCAGATACTGGGTGCCGAACAGGGTCTCCCGGCGCAGAGGTAGGGCATGCATCATGCAGGCGGAGCGGTTGTTGTAGAGGTAACCGAACACCGCCATGGCACACAGCACCCCGTAGCCGCAGGCCACAAACACCCCGAATTGCAGGGTATTGGGGATGTCTCGGGCATACTCTACCAGGCGGTTGGCCAGCTCCACGGAGGACGTCTGGGCGCCCCTCATAGAGAAGTAGTTGTTCAGCAGGTTAAAGGGCACCAGGTACAGCCACATCAGGCCGTAGGCCACCCACAGAGGCCAGAACCGCAGCATGGTCTTGCGGTAGAGGGTAGAATTAAAGAACGATGTCCCGGACCGCATAGTCCTCACCTCCCAGCTCATAAATAAAGATCTCCTCCAGACTCAGAGGCAGCATTTCCATCAAAATGGGATTCAGGGCCGCCATGCGCTCCTTGATCTGGGCGGGATCGCCCCGGACGATGAGGGTATACACCCGGCCGATTTGGCTGGTGTGCAGCACGTTCAGCCCCTCGGGCAGCGGAGGCAGGCCGGGCTCCTGGAAGGCCAGCTGCAGCTTGATGATGTTGTCCTGTAGGTCGGTGAGAGAGCGCTCCAGCAGCACCTTGCCGTGGGACAGGATACCCACATGGTCGCACACGTCCTCCAGCTCCCGCAGGTTGTGGGAGGAAACCAGCACGGTGGTGCCCCGCTGGGCCACGTCGCCCATGAGCAAAGACCACACCTGCCGCCGCATCACCGGGTCCAAGCCGTCCACCGGCTCATCCAGCACCAGCACCTTGGGCTGGCAGCACAGAGCCAGCCAGAAGGCGGACTGCTTCTGCATGCCCTTGGACAGGCGGCGGATGGGCTGGTTCTCGTCCACCTCGGGGAAGGCCTCCCGCAGAGCGTCGTAGCGTTTGTCGTCAAACTGGGGGTAGAGACCCCGGTAAAACTTCATCATATCCCGGGTGGAGGCGGAGTTGAAGTAGTAGAGCTCATCCGGGATGGCCGCCATCTCCGCCTTAATGGCCGGGTTTTCATACACATTCTGGCCGTGGACCAGGATAGAGCCGGAATCCGGCCGGTAGATGCCCATAATATGGCGCAAAATGGTGGATTTGCCCGCTCCGTTGGGCCCCACCAGGCCGTAGATGGAGCCCTCCTCCACCTTCATGGTCAGGCCGTCCAGTGCCCGGAAGCCGTCAAAGCTTTTGACCACGTCGTTGATCTGGATCATTGGGCCGCTCCCCCTTTCAGATTTGCAATACGGGTACACAGTGCGTCCCTTGTCAGCCCCAGGTACAGCAGCTCCGCCGCCGTCTGGTCAAAGGTGTGCAGCAGCCGCTCCTGTCGTCCCCGGTCTACACCGGTGTGCTCCGCCACAAAGGACCCCTTTCCCGGCACCGAGTACAGGTATCCCTCCGCCTCCAGGGCCTCATAGGCCCGCTGAATGGTGTTGGGGTTGATGGCCAGGGTGCTGGCCATCGCGCGCACGGAGGGGAGCTTCTCCCCCTGGACCAGAGCCCCCGTCACCACAAGGCGGCGCAGGCCGTCCCGCACCTGTTCATAGATGGGGCGGGCGTCCCGATAATCTAAGCTTAACATTACGCCCTCCTTTCCGTCTGCCCGTGGGCAAACTGTATGGTCTGTATTAGTACACTAAGTGTATGAGACCACCTACTCAAAGTCAATTAAGAAGGGTTTAAGATTTTCTTATGTTTGGGAGGGGAATTCCGCCCTGCGGGGCGGGTTCCTTTCTGGATCACCAGAAAGGAACCAAAGAGTGACTGGGGGTGTGTCTCCGAGAAACGCCTCGCCGCAGGCGGGCGTTCCAAGTCGCCCCACCCCCAGACCCCCATTACGGGGGGGACGCCATCCTGGAAGATAGGCACTTGCGTCCGGCGGCCTCCGAAAACAAGACCTTGCGTCCTTCTTGCCTCGGCCCACTGGGGCCTGCCCAGGCCGAAATTTGCGGCATTCTGCGTTGAAATTTCACCGCCTGCCCTAGCATAACCGTGGCAGCTAGGCAGTTGTTGGGCGCCTTTATACGACCACCGCCGCACCAAACAGGTAGGCAGGCACCAGGCGGTGTACGATAGAAGCAGGCGTTCACAAATTTTGATGGAAAAAGGCCCCTGTGGGCCGAGAGTAGAAAGGCGTACGATCAAAATTTAGGCCGCCGGAAAGTTTGTAACAACCAAAGGGACATGCCCCCGTAGACAGGGGGACCGGGGGAAAGGTGACTGTGAGCGCCCGCTCCGCGAAGGCGCTCACCGGAGCCGTCCCCCGGCGATCTTTGGTTCTTTCCATCGCTGGAAAGAACATCCCCCGTCTCCCCAAGCGGCCTAAGGCCGCTCTCCCCCCTTCATTTCTTTTAACTTTCTTCATCTCCCTCTTTCCCCAGAAAAAAGAACGTGTTATCATAGGGTCACCAGACAAAAGGAGGTTTTTTCCCTATGTTCTCTTCCATTGGTCTTATCGGCGCGGGCACCATGGGCTCCGCCGTTCTCCAGGCAGCTGCCAAGGGCGCTCCCGGCGCGGCGCTGTATTGTTCCAACCGCACTCCCGCCAAGGCTCAGGCCCTGGCTCAGGAAGTGGGCGGCCAGGCTGTGGACAACGCCGCCGTGGCCCGCACCTGCTCTCTTATCTTCCTGGGGGTAAAGCCCCAGATGATGGCGGGTGTTCTGGCCGACCTGGCCCCTGTTCTTGCTGCCCGCACCGACCGTTTCGTGCTGGCCTCCATGGCCGCCGGTCTGGACGGACAGGCCATCCAGGACCTGGCCGGAGGCAAGTACCCGGTGATCTGCCTGATGCCCAACACCCCCGTGGCCGTAGGTGCGGGCGTAGTCCAGTACTACGGCGTAGACACCACCCAGGAGGAGCTGGACGCCTTCCAGACTCTCATGGCTCCCGCCGGGCTGGTGGACCCCATCGAGCCCCACCTCCTCCCCGCTGCCAGCGGCGTGTCCGGCTGCGGTCCCGCCTTCTGCGCTCTGTTTATTGAAGCCCTGGCCGACGGCGGAGTAGCCTGCGGCCTGCCCCGTGCCAAAGCCCTGGCCTATGCCGCCCAGATGGTGGAGGGCACCGCCAAGCTGATGATGGAGAAGGGCCTGCACCCCGGCCAGCTCAAGGACGGGGTCTGTTCCCCCGGCGGCACCACCATTCAGGGTGTGCGTGTGCTGGAGGAGCGCGGCTTCCGCGCCGCCGCCATGGATGCGGTGATCGCAACCTTTGAAAAAAACAAGGAGCTGGCCAAATAAGTTCCTATTCCTGATATGAGGGGGTTTATTCCATGAGAATCGTTGTAAAAGTCGGCACCTCCACCCTGGCCCACGCCACCGGGCGGTTGAACATCCGCCACGTAGAGGAGCTGGTCAAGGTGCTGTCCGATTTGAAAAATGCCGGCCATCAGGTCATTCTGGTCTCCTCCGGCGCCATCGGCATGGGCGTGGGCAAGCTGAACCTGCCCGGCAAGCCCTCCGACATGCCCACCAAGCAGGCCGCCGCCGCTGTGGGCCAGTGCGAGCTGATGTACACCTACGATAAGCTGTTCCTCCAGTATAACCACACCGTGGCCCAGGTGCTGCTCACCGGCGAGGATGTGGACCACCCCGAGCGCCGGGAGAACTTCGAGAACACCATGGAGCGCCTGCTGGAGCTGGGCGCCCTGCCTGTCATCAACGAGAACGACACCATCGCCACGGCTGAGATCAAGGTGGGCGACAACGATACCTTGGGCGCCATCGTGGCCTGCTGCACCAAGGCCGACCTGCTGGTGCTTCTCAGCGACATCGAGGGCCTGTACACCGCCGACCCCCGCAAGGACCCCGACGCCAAGCTCATCCCCACGGTGGAGGAAGTCACTCCGGAGATCGAGGCCCTGGCCGGCGGCGTAGGCTCCAGCCTGGGCACCGGCGGCATGGCGACGAAACTCCGGGCCGCCAAGATGGTTACCGCCCAGGGCTGTGACATGGTCATCACCAACGGCGAGCACCCCGAGCGGCTCTACGACATTGCCGAGGGCAAGGACGTTGGCACCCGCTTTGTGGCTCATAAAGCCTGATTTTTCAATACATTTCGTATTATAATTTGTATTATCTACATTTTATCATCGCTCTTCGGGATAAAATCCGGCTGTTTCGGTCCGGAGAGTGAGTCAAAGGAGGTCGTACGATGACGACATTGGAACTGCTGGAAAAGGCCCGCGCTTCCAAGGGGGCTATGTCTCTGGCGGACACCGAGACCAAAAACAACGCTCTGCTGGCTATGGCGGACGCGCTGATGGAGCATCAGCAGGCCATTCTGACCGCCAACCAGGCCGACCTGGAGGCCGCCCGCGGCACCGTGTCTGAGGTCATGCTGGACCGGCTGGCTCTCAGCCCGGAGCGCATCGCAGGCATGGCCCAGGGCATCCGGGAGGTGGCCGCCCTCCCCGACCCGGTGGGCGCCGTTCTCCAGCGGGTGGAGCGCCCCAGCGGCATCGTGGTGGAAAAGACGGCGGTACCCATGGGTGTCATCGCCATCATCTACGAGAGCCGCCCCAACGTCACCTCCGACGCTGCGGCGCTGGCCTTAAAGGCGGGTTCTGCCTGTGTGCTCCGTGGCGGCAAGGAGGCCCACCGCTCCGCCGCCGCCATTGTGGAGGCGCTGAAGGAGGGGCTCCAGCGGGCGGGTCTGCCCGCCGACGCCCTCCAGCTGGTGGAGGACACTACCCGTGCCTCCGCCAATGAGCTGATGACGGCCAGCGGCTATGTGGACCTGCTCATCCCCCGCGGCGGTGCGGGCCTCATCCGTGCCTGTGTGGACAACGCCACCGTGCCGGTCATCGAGACGGGCACCGGCATCTGCCACGTCTACGTGGACGGCCAGGCCGACCAGGCCATGGCTCTGGACATTCTGGAGAACGCCAAGTGCTCCCGTCCCAGCGTGTGCAACGCCTGCGAGGTGTGCCTGGTGGACGAGACCATCGCCGGGGAATTTCTCCCCAAGCTGCAAAAGCGTCTGACCCAGGACCGCGCGGAGCGCGGCCTGCACCCGGTGGAGCTGCGCCTGGACGAGGCCGCCCAGGCCATCATCTCCGGTACACCTGCCGGGGAAAAGGACTTTGATACCGAATTCCTGGACTACATCCTGGGCGTCAAGGTGGTAAAGGGCGTGGACGAGGCCATCGCCCACATTGCCGCCCACTCCACCGGCCACTCCGAGGCCATTGTCACTGCCGACGAGAAGGCCGCCCGGGCCTTCCTCAACCAGGTGGACTCTGCCGCCGTCTACTGGAATGCCTCCACCCGCTTTACCGACGGAGGCGAGTTTGGGCTGGGCTGCGAGATGGGCATCTCCACCCAGAAGCTCCACGCCCGGGGACCCATGGGGCTCCAGGAGCTGTGTGCCTACAAGTACATCATCCGGGGCACCGGCCAGACCCGCTGACTGTTTGGAACGTCGGCTCTTTCCGCCATTTTCCGGGTGACAAAATCTCCTGTTTGGAGGTATAATGAAGGTGGGAAAAGGGGACCTTTCCCACCCAGTTCTCCGCGCTCCGGCGCGGAGCCCAGCTGGATCTTGATGTACCATCCACCCTTGTGATTTTGGAAAGGACTGATTCCAATGAACCACTACATGAAGGAGTTCTGCCAGACCACCGGGGAACTGTTAGGCTCTGAGCAGGTACGGATGATGGGCCGCTGGTGCCATCATAACCGCATCACCACCCTGGACCACTCCCTGTTTGTGGCTTACTGGTCGTTCCGCGCCGCCCGGGCTCTGGGCCTGGACGAGACCGCTGCCGCCAGAGGCGGACTCCTGCACGACCTGTACCTCTATGACTCCCGTGACAAGTCGGCCCACCCGGGCTGGCAGTGCTTTGACCATCCCCGGGCCGCCGCCCGCAATGCCCAGGAGCTCACCGACCTGAGCGACAAGGAGCGGAATATTATCCTCTCCCATATGTGGCCCTTGGGCGGAGCGCTGCCCCGGTCTATGGAGGCCTGGCTGGTGGATGTGGTGGATACCCTGTGCGCCGGTTTGGAGCTCAGCGGCATCTATGACCCCAGCCGCCTGCGCCGCCGCCTGGGCGTGGAGCCCATCACCGAAGCCAGTGAGGAGCCTTCTCCCGCCCCCGCTTTCTTGTAACCTACTTTTTTCGAGAAAAAAGTAGGCAAAAAAGCTTTGTGCGAAACTTTGTTTCGCCTCTGCGCCCGTAAAGAACTCTCTGGGTAGGAGCGACATTTCCGTCGCTCCTACTTTTTTATGTTTTGTGTAGAAATCGGCCTCCTACTTGAATGCACGACAACATCTGCACAAAACAGGAAGGGACGCAGGAGGCGGTGTGTGATCGAAGCAGCGACTTGCAAATTTTGATGGCAGCAGGCCCCAGTGGGCCGAGAGGAGAGGGCTGCACGGTCAAAACTTAGGCCGCCGGGGATTACAAAACAACCGAAGGGGCACACCCCCGTAATGGGGGTCTGGGGGCAATGACTGTGAGCACCGCCGCAGGCAAGGTGCTCACCGGAAGCGGCCCCCAGCGGGTCTTTGGTTCCTTTCTGACCGCTCAGAGAGGAACCCGCCCCGCAGGGCGGAACCCTCTCAACAAAAAAGTGGGAGCGACCTGAGCAGTCACTCCCACAAAAAGTCTCATATCCGGGCGAGGAAGGGAAATGAAGTTTCCCGCCAAGTTCTTTGCCAAGCTTTCTTACAAGAAAGCGGAGGGAAGTTTACACAGCAGCTCCTCCGCCTGAGTGCGGACATACAGCTTGTTGGCGTTGTCCAGCACAAACTCCAGGTGCATCTGCGCCTTGGCCCAGTCCTCCCGCTGATGGTAATACACGCCCAAAGCCATATGGGCTCCCACCTTCTCCCGCAGGCACTCCGCCCGCTCCAGGTCCTGCAGGAGCAGCGGCTCCAGCTGGGGAGGCGCCGCCTGCATCAGCGCAAAGGAGCGCCGCTGGTTCATGACCCGGTCCACCAAAGCCCGCTGCTTGGCCCGCATTTTCGGCTTAAGGGCGGTGAGCTTTTCCGCCACCCACTCCTGCCGGGGATCACCGGAGAGCAGGGCCGCGCTCCAGATCAGCAATGCACTGGCGTTCTTTACCAGTTTGCGGTGCTCTGCCACATGCTCCAGTACCTGGATCGCCTCCTGATGCCGGCCCAGCAGAGACAAAGCATAGCCCTGATAGACGTGAAAGATCATATTGGAGGGGTTCTGGCGGCACACCGTGCTGCACAGCTCCAGCAGGGGCTCCGGGTCGCAGTGGTTATCCATGTACTTCACGGCCCGCCAAAGGAGCAGGCGGGAATACCAGTTGATGGCCGCTCCGCCCAGCAACATCCACGTCCAAGTCAGCAGCAGGGCGGAGATACGCTCCTCCAGAGAGGCCTCTGCGGGCAGAGTGGACAGCAGCCACAAAAACGGGGGCACGCACCAGATCCAAAAGGCCAGGCTGGCGTGATTTAAAATAAAATTGCGCATGCCGGAATCCTCCAAAAGAAAATGAAATGATGTGAGGCAACCATACCACACATCATTTAAATAAACCCATATAAATCTTTAAGAAATGGAAAATTTTATCCGTTGAACTTATTCATGGCACGGTCAGGACCCTCTTTGATATAGCACTCCACCGCGTCGGCGCAGCGCTCCACGGCGGCGGCAATGGCCTTGCGGTCCTCACCCTGGAACTTGCCCAGCACCCAGTCGGCCAGATCATAGTTGGGATGGGGCTTTTTACCCACGCCTACCCGGATCCGGGGGAACTGGTCGGTGCCCAGGTGCTGAATGATGCTCTTGAGCCCGTTGTGTCCTCCAGCGGAGCCTCCCTTGCGGATGCGCAGCTTTCCCACGTCCAAGGCGGTATCGTCGGAAATCACTATAATATGCTCCGGGGGGATTTTATAGAAGTCGGCAGCAGGGCGCACTGCCTCGCCGGACAGGTTCATATAGGTCACCGGCTTCATCACCAGCACCTTTTCCCCGGAAATGGTAAATACATTGGTCAGGGCCTTGAATTTCAGCTTCTGGATGGGCAGGCGGTACCGCTCGCCCAGCTGGTCAGCCACCATAAAGCCCACATTGTGGCGGGTATTGTCATACTGGTCCCCGGGGTTGCCCAGGCACACCAGCATCCAGGATGCTCCGCCGGAACTGCGATGGAAAAACATGCTATCCCTCACTTGCTGCGTAAAATGCACTGGGGCGGGCAAATGCCCGCCCCAGTGGGATACGGAAAATCAGGTAAACAGGCGGGAAACGGAAGTCTCCTCGTAGATGTGGCTGATGGCCTCGGCAAACATGTGAGCCACAGAGATATAGCGAATCTTGTCGCACTTCATGCCGGGCTTGGGGGGAATGGTGTCCAGGAAGACCACCTCGTCCATGACGCTGTCGGTGATGCGCTGGACAGCGGGGCCGGAGAGCAGGCCGTGGGTAGCCACAGCGGTAACGTCCTTGGCGCCGCCGATGTCCACCAGAGCCTTGGCAGCGTGGCACAGACTTCCGCCGGTGTCCACCATGTCGTCCAGCAGGATGACGTGCTTGTCCTTTACGTCGCCGATGATGTTCATGACCTCAGAGGAGTTGGCCTTCTGACGGCGCTTATCCACGATGGCCAGAGGCATGTTCAGCTTCTGAGCGAAGGCGCGGGCGCGAGCCACGCTGCCCACGTCAGGAGAAACCACCATGGTGTCGTCCTGGACAGCGGCGAACTTGCGGAAGCACTCGCTGACAAACAGAGGAGAGCCCAGCAGGTTGTCCACCGGGATGTCGAAGAAGCCCTGGATCTGGTTGGCGTGCAGGTCCATGGTCAGCACCCGGTCGGCGCCGGCGCGGGTGATCAGGTTGGCCACCAGCTTGGCAGAGATGGGATCGCGGGGCTTGGTCTTGCGGTCCTGACGGGCATAGCCAAAGTAGGGGATGACGGCGGTGATGCGGCCGGCGGAGGCGCGGCGCAGCGCGTCGATCATAATGAGCAGTTCCATCAGGGCGTCGTTTACGGTGTGCATCTTTCCGTCCTTCTCAAAGGGGCAGGTGGACTGCACCACAAAGACGTCAGACCCGCGGACGGTCTCGTAGATGGAGGCAAAGTTTTCGCCGTCGGCGAAGGAGCCTACCTCAGAATTGCCCAGGGGTACCCCGAGTTCCTGGCAGATGGCCTTGGCCAGGTTGGGGTTCGAGTTGCCCGTGAAAATCTTGATGCTCTTCCCGTGTGTGATCATAATCAACTTCCTTCCGTTTTTCGTGGAGCGGCTCGAGGGCCTTGCTCCGTGTTCCTGTACCTTCTCCTGTAAATGACTGCATGAAAAAGATTCTGGACGGCTGAAAAAACGCGGGCCGGCCGCCGTTCCAGGTTCTCGGCGGAGAACCGGTGCCGACAGCCTTAACTTGAACCGGCGCCGGCATTGCGCCGGAGCCGAAGATGCTCTTGATCCGCGCAGGCCCGGCAGGTAAAACGCCCACCAGCCTTTGACCAGGTAAAAGGTCGGGATTGGCAAAGCCATTATAGCATACCTGAACGGAAAATTTGACCCCCTCCAGGGGATTTTTTTCAAAAACTTTCGTTTTCTTCACTTTCCTCCAAAAAGGTAGGAAAAAGGAGTGGGAACAGCAGGGCAAACTGTGCACAGCGACGAGGGTTTTTGTATAAAGCGCATCCTTTTAACAATATCCTTTCTATTAGTTTGCCCATTTTTCAGGGGAAAAAACCTCCTTTTGTGGTGGTAAACATATACGTAAAAAATGGGAGCGACGAAATACGTCACTCCCATTGAAAATCCTACTTACGGGCGCAGAAGGAAAACGCAGTTTTCCACAAAGTTCTTTGCCAAGCTTTCTTTCAAGAAAGCGGGTGGGAGCGACGGAACACGTCACTCCCACCGGAACCCTTACTTACGGGCGCAGAAGGGAAACGAAGTTTCCCATAAAGTTCTTTGCCAAGCTTTCTTTCAAGAAAGCGGGTTAGGGTTCTCCCTCTAAGAAGTAGCTGGCCTCCATGTCGGCGGTGGCCAAGGCGAAGGCCAGGGGATACTTCTGAAACGCCTGGCCCACTGTTCTGGAATCCTCCGGCCCAGAGAAACCCATATGCCAGCGGATGGCCATGGCCTCCTCCCGGGTCAGGCGGATATAGCCGTTGGCAATGTACACGCTCTTCTCCCCGTGACCATAGGGCAGCGGGTCGTCAAAGGTGTAGGTGGGCACCTTCTCCCACTGGCCGGTGGCGTCGTTCTTCACGTTCCGGAACCCCTTCTTATAGCACCCGATCTTGCACAGATCATGGAGCAGTGCCACCACGGCCACCGTCTCCTCGCTGTACTCCAGGCCGTAAAGCTCCTGCACCCGCTCCCGTTGGAGGTAATCCACCAGGCAGTGGTACACGTTCAGGCTGTGCTCGCACAACCCGCCCTCACAGGACAGATGATACCGCGCCGAGGCAGGTGCGGTAAAAAAGTCGCTTTTGTGCTCCAAAAAATTCAGCAGCGCGTCGGCGCCGGGACGGGTGATCTTCTCCTTGAACAGCTCAATAAATTCCTCTTTTCCGGACATAGGCTCCTCCTGTGACCCGCTTGCGGGTGGTTTTTTCCTATTCTACCACACCGCCGCTTCAAACGGAAGCGCCACTGCTCCTAATCCATATTTCTCAGATACGCCTCCGCCCCATAGCGCAGGCAGCGCTGCAGCCGCCGCTCCCCCCGCTTGATGGTGCGGGAGATGGTGGACCGGTCCACCCCCAGCCTCTCCCCGATCTCCCGCATGTTATACCCCTGGGCATAATACATCAGCAGCGTCTGCCGCTGGCGCTCGGTCACATCCTCCTGAAGCGCCCGGATGAGGTTTCGTTTGAGCCGGCTGATCTCCTTGCTGTTGTCAGAAGCCATCTGCATGCTGTACAGAGCCATATCGGCGGCGTACAGCTTTCCTCTCCTATAGCGTGTATTTGGCATTTCGGCGGTACCCCCTCTCATAGTAGCGCTCGGTGAGCACAGCCAGCTCTCTGGCCTCCCGCAGCATGGTGGACAGCATGTGGATACGGTGCTCCAACACCAGCCGCTGTTTTTCATTTCGGGTCCGCTCCAGCACCGCCTCCAGCTGACAGATGCGCAGATCCAGCATCCGGGCATGTTCCCGGTACTCCACAGACAGTTCCAACAGGGTCATGACTCTCTCGCTTCCTCCTCTTCTTCCCGCGCGGCACACTCCGCGCAGATGCTCCGTCCCTCCCGCCAGACCATCCGGTCCCAGCGGTACTGCTCCCCGCCGCAGCAGGGACAGTAGGCCGCCGGAGGCGCCTGCTGCACATCCCGCAGCGGCAGAAGCAGGGAATTTCTTTGGCTCTGGGCCGTGTAGGAACACTCCTTTCTCCCTTTCAAAAAAATTTTTTCAATTTTCAAAATCGGGCTTGACAAAGTGTACGTTCTTTGGTAAAATGAAACCTGCTGTTGGACAGCACTCTTGATGCGCTGGTGTAGCTCAGCCGGTAGAGCAGCTGATTTGTAATCAGCAGGTCGGGGGTTCGAATCCGTCCACCAGCTCCACAATTTCATATCTGGAGGAGTTCCCGAGTGGCCAAAGGGGGCAGACTGTAAATCTGTTGCGTTAGCTTCGGTGGTTCGAATCCACCCTCCTCCACCAGCTCGTCGCAAGCGTCACATCGCTTGCGACGAGTTTTTTTATTTCATTACAAAACTCATCGCGCGCTCATTCTGCTGCTCCTCGCTTCCAACCGCGACCCGCTGCGCTGGGCTCGCGGTTGGGGAAGCCGCCCTACGGGCGGCTTTTTGCGTTCAGGATCTTTTCTTCTTCCCTCTTTCCTATTCCCTCTGGTTCCGCATTCAGAATTTCGGACTATCAATACGGTGTCGCTTCCCGCTTATATAGAACATACGTTCTAATCCGTAGACATAATATACTCCCTTTGTCCGGTTCTGTCAAGTTTGTTTTTCCCGTTTTTACCAAGAAAAAAGCCGTAAATTGTCCTGACAACGGGACATTTGAGGGAAAAAGTACAAAAAAACAGCGCGCCATATTTGAAATGGCGCGCTGTTTCTCTTGAAAATTATGCTTAGAAATACTGCTTGATGCCCTCGGGAGCCAAGTCGGGCTCGTCGCTGATGGTGATGGTGAACTTGATGTTGTGCTTCTCACCGAAGTTGTTCAGCCAAGCCAGGAACTCCTCGGTCTCGGCATAGTTCTCGATGGGAACGATCTTGGTCAGGCTGTCGATAAAGACATGGGTAATGTCATAGTTACCGGCATACAGGCCGCTGACGAAGCCCTTCAGGGCGGTGTAATTGGCAATATCATACTGGCTGGCCTCTACCAGGCGGATCTGATAGTGAATGTCGAAGGTGAGCTTGTTGCCCTTCTCGATGCACACCACGTTGCCGTGCTCGCTGCCAACGGCCTCGTTGATCATGTCGATCATCTGCTTGGTCTTGCCGGTGCCCTTCTTACCCATGATAACTCGAATCATGTGAATCACTCCTTAATGGATGTTACGTGGGAAGCAGGTCCCTTACGTTACTATAACTTTAACATAAGAGGGGCCGGTTTTCAACCGCAAAGTTATGAATTTTTTTGGTAGAGCGGCGGTCAGCGCAGAGCATAAATCCCGGCCTTTTCCGGAAAATCTGGAAAAGGCCGGGATTTGTTTCATTTCGTCGGATTTAGCCGCTTACAGCCGCTTTTCCAACTCTGCTTTCTCCTTCTCGTAACCAGGCTTGCGCCCGCCGAGTCAGGCCGCGAAGGCTTCGCTGCTCTTACAGGCGGGCCTCCAGAGCCTTCTTCTGCTCCTCGTAGCCGGGCTTGCCCAGCAGAGCATACATGTTGACCTTGTAGGCCTCCACGCCGGGCTGGTTGAAGGGGTTGACCTCCAGCAGGTAGCCGGACAGGCCGCAGACATACTCGAAGAAGTAGATGAGGTAGCCGGCAGTCTTGGCGGACAGAGCGGGCATCTCGATGCGCACGTTGGGCACACCGCCGTCCACGTGGGCCAGGATGACCGCCCGCATGGCCTGCTCGGCCACGAAGGCCATGGACTTGCCGGACAGGAAGTTCAGGCCGTCCACGTTCTCGGGATCGTTGGGGATGATGAACTCGCCCTTGGGGGCAAACTGCACCACGGTCTCAAACATGAGCCGCTCGCCCTCCTGGATATACTGGCCCATGGAGTGCAGGTCGGCGGTAAACTCCACGCTGGCGGGGAACAGGCCCTTGCCCTCCTTGCCCTCGCTCTCGCCGTACAGCTGCTTCCACCACTCGGAGAAGAACCGGAAGCAGGGCTCATAGCAGGCCAGCAGCTCCACCTTCTTGCCGCCCTGGTACAGGGCGTGGCGGGCAGCGGCATACTGCCAGGCGGGGTTCTCAGCGCCGCCCACGGACAGGTCGTTCATGGACTGGGCCGCGCCGCCCATCAGCTCGGCAATGTCGATACCGGCCACGGCAATGGGCAGCAGACCCACAGCGGTGAGCACGGAGAAGCGGCCACCCACGTCGTCGGGCACCACGAACTCCTCGTAACCCTCGGCGTCGGCCAGACCCTTCAGCGCGCCGCGGGCCTTATCGGTGGTGGCGTAGATGCGCTCCCGGGCGCCCTCCTTGCCGTACTTCTCCTCCAGCAGAGCCTTGAAGATACGGAAGGCCACAGCGGGCTCGGTGGTGGTACCGGACTTGGAGATGACGTTCACGGAGAAGTCCCGGTCGCCGATGAGAGCGATGGTCTCCAGCAGAGCGTCGGTGGACAGGCCGTTGCCGGCAAACAGGATGTCGGGGGTGTCCTTCTTCTTCAGATTATAGTTGGGAGAGGCCAGCAGGTCGATGACAGCACGGGCGCCCAGATAGGAGCCGCCGATGCCGATGACCACCAGCACCTGGGACTGCTGCTGAATCTTCTTGGCAGCGGCCTGAATGCGGGCAAACTCCTCCTTGTCGTAGTCCCGGGGCAGATACACCCAGCCGGTGAAGTCGCCGCCGGGGCCGTCATGGTTGGCCAGCATAGAGGCGGCCTTCTCCAGACCAGCCATGCGCTGGGTCAGGTAATCCTGGGGAATGAACCCCTCCAGTTTTGTCAAATCTAAGTGAAGCATACTTGCAGGTCCTCCTTGAGAAGTGAAGTATAGGATGCTGGAATCAGTATAGCACAAAACGTCCCGTTTTCCACCTGGAAAAAATCAATGGAAATAAGGAAATTTTTCTCCCTCCTGCACAGAAAAAAATGCAAAATAACTCTTGACAAATGGCGGCATACAGGATAAAATAGTCCATGCTGTTCGGACGATTAGCTCAGCTGGTAGAGCATCCGCTTGACGTGCGGGAGGTCACAGGTTCAAGTCCTGTATCGTCCACCAGATAAGCACGGAAACAACTTGTTTCCGTGCTTTTTTGTTTTTCTTAGGATCTGCTTAAAAACCCCCGCTCTGCCTTGCAATCCCCCTCTGCCCCGGGTAAAATAGGGACGAATATCCAGCGACTGTACCGGCACGGTCCACTCTGCTGGCAACGGGAGGAACCCACCATGGATCATTGCTCCGACCTCACCAGGGCGCCCGGCGCTCCAAACCAGGTCCGCATCCCCTATCTGGACGCCCTGCGCTGTCTGGCCATTCTTCTTGTCATCGCACTGCACGTAACTGCCCCCATCATGGTCAGCCCCACCCTGTCTCAAACCAACACCTGGCTTGCTTGCATGGTGCTGGACCCGCTGGTGCGGGTGGGTGTGCCTTTATTTTTGATGATCAGCGGCTGCCTGATGCTGGACGATCCCCGCTCCAGAGAGATCACACCCTTTTACAAAAAACAGCTGCCTAAGCTGCTGATCCCTCTGGTGGTCTGGAATGGCATCTACTTCGCCGTGGCGGTCCTCACCGGCTCCCAGCCCCTCAGCCTGTCGGTCTTTCTGCAGCTTCTCCTGGGCCAGGGCGTGAAGTACCACATGTGGTACATCTACATGCTTCTTGGCATCTACCTGATCTGCCCCTTCCTGCGGCGGCTGATCGAGACCTGCACCCCCTGGCAAATTCTGCTGCTATTTGGTATCATTCTGTTCTCCTCCACCCTCCGTCCCGCCCTCAATCAGGTCCTCCCCTTCCAGGTGGTGCTGTTCGGCCCTATGCTGGAGGGACTGGTGGGGTATGTCCTGTTGGGCTGGCTGCTGGGGCGGCAGGAGCTGAGCCGCCGGACCCGGCTTTTGATCTATCTGGGCGGCGTGGCAGGATATGCCGTGCATTTGGTGGGGAATCTGCTTTACGCCTGCCCGGAACAAAGCTATCTCCCCTTTGAAAGCGGCTACGCCTTCCCCCACTATCTCATTGCCGCCGCCCTGTTCGTGTGGGTGCGGACCTTCTTCTCCCGCCGCGCCCAGGCGCTGCGCCCGGTCCAAAAGCCCCTGCGCCTGTGCGCCCAGGTGGTCTTTGGCGTGTACTGGGTCCACCCTCTGGTGCTGGACGTCATCACCCATCTGCAGCCTGACGCTCTGCCTCTGGCTGCCGCTCTGGTTTTGCAGGGCGTGCTGACCGCCCTGCTCTCCTTCCTGTTTGCCGCCTGCGTGTCCAGGATCCCCCTGCTACGCCGCCTGCTCCAGGGATAACCGCACAACTTTTTCATACGCAAAAAAAGCATCCGGAGCACGGATGCTTTTTTTGCTGCACTTGCAGCGAAATTCCCCTTGTAACACCCCCTTTCTCTGGGGTAAAATAGGGGTATCCCTTTAAAAAACCCCGCCCCGGCAGACGTTTGTGAGGCAAGTCTCCCCGGGCGAAAAATCGTACCACCCCCCGTCTCTGTCTGGAAACGGGGGCATTGGCGCGTCTATAACTTCCATATTATGGAATATAAGGTCACTAGGAGTGATTTGCTTTGAATATATTACGTTCTGTTTTACAAGACCTGCCGGAATTCCAGCAGCTGCTGGCCGCGTTGGACGGGGGACAGTCCCCGGCGGCGGTGTCCGGCCTGGGCGCGGTACACCGGGCCCACTTTGCCGCCGCCCTGGGCGCGGCCTCGGATCGGCCCGTGGTGGTGGTGTGCGCCGATGAAAGCGAGTGCGAACGCATGGCCCGGGACCTGGCCTTCTTCACCGGCCAGAGTGTGCCGGTGCTCACCGCCCGGCAGTTTACCTTCCACAACGCCGCCACCGTCTCCCACCAGTGGGAACACCGCCGCTTGAAGCTGCTGTGGGCCCTCTCCCAGGGGGAGCTGCCCTGCCTGGTGGCCTCGGTGGAGGCCCTCCAGCAGCGCACCCTGCCTCCCGACGTCCTCAAGCAGGCCACCCTGGAACTGGCCACCGGTCAGCAGATCGATCTCAACGACCTGGCCGCTCGTCTCACTGCCGCCGGCTATACCCGCTGCCAGCAGGTGGAGGGTCCCGGCCAGTTTGCCCTGCGGGGCGGCATCCTGGACGTGTTCTCCCCCGCCATGGACGCCCCCGTCCGGGCGGAGTTCTGGGGTGACGAGGTGGACGCCATGGGCTCCTTCGACCCGGCCACCCAGCGGCGCACGGAGAATCTGGACCGGGCGGTGCTTCTGCCCGGCGCGGAGACCCTGCCCCAGCTGGCCCCCGGCGGTCTGGGCGGCCTGCTGGCTCTGCTGGACAAACGCATCGCCAAAGCGGAGAAGGACGGCCACAAGGAGCTGAAAGCCACCCTGGAGGCCGACCGGGAGGCCCTGGAGCAGGGCCGCTCTCTCCCCGCGGTGGACCGCTACCTCCCCCTCATCTACCCCACCCTGGCCACCGCCGCCGACTACCTGCCCCTGGACGCCTGCGTTCTCTTCTCCGAGAGCAGCCGGGTGGCCGAGCGGGCCAAGACCTACCAGTGGCAGATGGAGGAGGATGTAAAGACCCTGCTGGAGCGTGGCGAGCTGGACGGCAGCTGCGGCGACCTGTCCCGCTCCTTTGCCCAGCTCAACCAGGTGCTGGAGAACTGGCCGGTGGCCTATCTGGACTCCTTCACTCTCTCCACCTACCCCACGCCTCCCCGGTGTGTGCTGTCCCTGATGGCCAAGCAGCTCCCCTCCTTCGGGGCCAGCCTGGAGACGGCGGTGCAGGATTTAAGCCACTACCAGTCCGCCGGGTTTGGGGTGCTGGTACTGGTGTCCTCGGAGCAGCGGGCGCTGAACCTTCAGACCCTCCTGCGGGAGCAGAAGGTGACCTCCGGGGTGGAGTTCTCCCCCAAGACCCTGCCCAAGCCGGGACAGATCATGCTCACCGTGGGCGGCCTGTCCGGCGGTATGGAATACCCCGACCTGAAGCTGGCCGTCATCACCGAGGGCCAGGCCGCCCCCCAGAAGCGGCCCCGGCAGAAAAAGGAGACCACCAACCGCCAGAAGCTCAAGTCCTACGCCGACCTCTCCCCCGGCGACCTGGTGGTCCACGAGCACCACGGCGTGGGCCGCTATGTGGGCATGGTAAAAATGCCCGCCGACGGCATTGAAAAGGACTATGTGAAGATCGCCTATGCCGGCTCCGACGTACTCTACGTCCCCGCCACCCAGCTGGACCTTATCTCCAAGTATATCGGCGGCGGCGAGGACGCCCAGGAGACGAAAAAACTCTCCAAGCTGGGAGGCACCGACTGGGAGCGGGCCAAGACCCGGGCGAAAAAGGCGGTGCAGGACCTGGCCAAGGGGCTTATCGAGCTCTACGCCCAGCGCCAGCGCCAGCCGGGTTACGCCTTCTCCCCCGACTCCCCCTGGCAGCGAGAGTTTGAGGAGCAGTTTGAGTACACCGAGACCGACGACCAGCTGCGGTGCATCCAGGAAATCAAAAAGGATATGGAGTCTCCCGTACCCATGGACCGGCTGCTATGCGGCGACGTGGGCTACGGCAAGACCGAGGTGGCGTTCCGGGCCATGATGAAATGCGTGCTGGACGGCAAGCAGGCCGCGGTGCTGGTGCCCACCACCGTGCTGGCCCGGCAGCACTACCTCAATGCCCTGCGCCGCTTCCAGAAGTATCCGGTGAACATCGACGTGGTCTCCCGCTTCCGCACCCCCACCCAGATGAAGGAGACCTTACGGAAGGTAGAAAACGGCGGGGTAGACATTCTCATCGGCACCCACCGCCTCTTCAACAAGGACGTGAAGTTTAAAGACTTAGGGCTGCTGGTGGTGGACGAGGAGCAGCGCTTCGGCGTGCAGCACAAGGAGAAGCTGAAGGAGACCTTCCGCCAGGTGGACGTCCTCACCCTCTCCGCCACCCCTATCCCCCGGACCTTGAACATGGCTATGTCGGGCATCCGAGACATGTCCACCCTGGAGGAGCCCCCCGCTGACCGCCTGCCGGTGCAGACCTATGTGCTGGAGCACAACTGGCCGGTGGTGGCCGACGCCATGCGCCGGGAGCTGGAGCGCGGCGGCCAGGTATATTACCTCCACAACCGGGTGGAGACCATCGACCGCACCGCTGCCCGCATCCAGCAGATGCTGGGTGAGACTGCCGCGGTTGGCGTGGCCCACGGCAAGATGAGCCAGGAGGCCATTGACGACGTGATGAGCCGCATGACCGACGGGGAGCTCAATGTCCTGGTGTGCACCACCATCATCGAAACCGGCATCGATCTGCCCAACGCCAACACCCTTATCATCGAGGACGCCGACCACCTGGGACTGGCCCAGCTCCACCAGCTCCGCGGCCGGGTAGGCCGCTCCAACCGCCGGGCCTACGCCTACCTCACCTACCGCCGGGGCAAGGTGCTCACCGAGGTGGCCGCCAAACGGCTGGCCGCCATCCGGGAGTTTGCCGAGTTCGGCTCCGGCTTTAAAATCGCCATGCGGGACCTGGAGATCCGGGGCGCGGGCAACGTGCTGGGGCCCGAGCAGAGCGGCTTTATGCTCTCCGTGGGCTACGATATGTATCTGAAGCTGCTGGAGGAGGCCGTTTTGACCGAACAGGGCCAGACGCCGCCCAAGCGCACCGAGTGCTCCGCCGACCTGAGCGTGGCCGCCTCCATCCCCGATCGGTACGTCCCCTCCCCCGAGCAGCGCATGGACCTCTACCGCCGCATCGCCGCCATCCGGGACGAGAGCGAGGCCGACGATCTGGTGGATGAGCTCATCGACCGCTACGGCGAGCCGCCCCGCACGGTGAACAATCTTATCTCGGTGGCTCTCCTCCGCGCCGCCGCCTCCCAGGCTGGGGTCACTGACATCGCCCAGAAGAAGGGCCAGCTGGTCTTTACCCTGGATCAGTTCAATCTGGAGCAATTCTCCGCCCTGTGCGCCGACCCCAAATTCAAAGACCGGCTGCTCCTCATCCCTGGAGATGTACCCCGCTTTACCCTGCGCCTGCGCAGCGGCGATGAACCTCTGCGCACCGCCCAGGCTCTCATCTCCGCCTTTTCTGCTCTGGGCTGAGACTTTGCTTGCCCTAATGCCCGGTTTGTGCTATGATGGTCTGACCCAAGCTTAATTTAGTCTGAAATTATCGTGAAATAAGAAAGGATCTGTACCATGCCTACCTTGAAACGTCTGGGAGCCCTCTCCCTGTCTCTTGTTCTGGCCCTCACCGCCTTCACCGGCTGCGGTGCAAAGGGCGGCAGCTCCAGCAGCTCCAGCGACGGCAGCTCCTCCCAGGTCCAGGCCATGGACCTCTCCTCCGTGACCGACCCCTTCCTGTCCACCGCCGGTCTTTCCGGCGACACCGTGGTGGCCACGGTGGGCGACACGGAGATCACCGCCGACAGCCTGCTCTACTGGCTGGCCGCCACCGTGGACGGCACTGCTCAGTACTATGCCATGATGGGCATGAGCGCCTCTGACCTGCCCTGGGACACCGAGATGGAGGACGGCTCCACCATGGCGGAGGGCTTTTTGAACAACGCCCTGCAGACCGCCGCTCTGTACGCTCTGGTCCCTGTCATCGCCCAGCAGGAGGGCCTGTCTGTCTCTGACGAGTCCGCTCAGACCATCCAGCAGGCCATAGACAGCTTTGCCCAGCAGGCTGGTGGCGATGCTATGGTAGATCACATGCTCTGGTCCAGCGCCCTCACCCGGGACCTGTACACCCGCATGATGCAGGCCGGCGACCTGAACACCCAGCTGATGAACCGCTACTACGGCGATGGCGCTCCCGACGCCCCCAAGGATGAGGACATCCTTACCTACGTCTCCGACAATCTGCAGATCGCCTACAAGGCCAAGCACATCCTGCTCAAGACCGTGGACACCAGCAAGCCCATCAAGGACGCGGACGGCAAGGCCACCGGCGAGTACGAGCCGCTGGACGACGCCACCGTGGCCCAGAAGAAGGCCACTGCCGAGGACATTCTCGCCCAGCTCCAGGCCGCCAGCGACAAGGAGGCCCTGTTTGATGAGCTGATGAAGGAGTACAGCGAGGACACCGACTCCTCCGGCAATGTGAACAGCCCCGAGGGCTACGAGGCCAAGTCCGGCCAGATGGTAGCCGCCTTTGAGGAGGCCGCCCTGGCCCTCCAGCCCGGCGAGATCAGCGGCATTGTAGAGAGCCCCTACGGCTATCACATCATTCTCCGCCTGCCCATCCAGGCCGCCGACTACCGGGATCAGTACGTCTCCTATCTCATGAGCCAGCGGCAGCAGGGCTGGCTGGAGCAGTTCCCTGTGGAGACCAACGACGAGTACAAGAAGATCGATCCCGCCGCCTTCTACACCCAGCTCACCGCCCTGCGCACCGCGGTGCAGGCGGAGGTGACTGCCGCGCAGGAGGAGAGCTCCGGGGATTCCAGCAGCAGCTCCAGCGGTAGTTCCAGCGGCAACTCCAGTGCCTCTTAATCCTTCCTGAATATTTCTCTTGTGGGAGTGACGAAACACGTCGCTCCCACTTTTTTATTTGGAGAGTTCCGCCCTGAGGGGCGTCCTACTTTGCCCACGGCGGCAAAGTAGGCAAAACGCCGCCGGGGATCGCCTCCGGTGAGCACCTACCTACGGTGGTGCTCACAGTCAGCTTATCCCCGGACCCCTTCTACGAAAGCGGATCACTTCGGTCCGGCAGTTATTTCCGGCGGGCAAAATCAAGATCTGTTCCCCTCCTACTCTCGGCCCACTGGGGCCTACTTCCATCCAAATTTGTTGGCATTGCACCTCTGAATGACACCGCCTGGTGCCTGCCTTCCTGTTGGGTGCGGCGGTGGCTGGGCGGACCAGCTGCCACGGCTCTGCCAAGGTAGGCGGTGTCTGTACAGCGCAAATCGTTCTTAATTTCTGCCCAGGTAGGGGCCTGTGTCCCCGAGGCAAGAAGGACAGAGGATCTTGTCTTAGGCCCGCCGGGAAGGCACAACCATACCCCCAAGAGGACGTCCCCCGTAGCCGGGGGTCCGGGGGTAAGAGACTATGAACACCCGCCTTCGGCGAGGTGTTCATCGGAACGCAACCCCCGGGGCATTTTTGGTTCCTTTTTGGGCAAACAAAAAGGAACCCGCCCAGCAGGGCGGACTCTCCCCCGCTTAAAAAAGGAATAAATTTCCTTCTCTCCTTGATTCCCTAAAATATGGACAGGCCATGGTCTATACTGGCAGAACAAGGAAGGAGCGAGACAACCATGAACAACTGGCACAGTATACCCACAGACCGTCTGTTAGAGGAATTGGACGCCCGGCCCCAGGGTCTCACCACCAAGCAGGCCAAGGACCGCCTGGACCGCTACGGTCCCAATGCGCTCCCCGCCCCCAAGCAGGCCAGCCTTCTGGCCCGGGTGCTGGCCCAAGTCACCGACCCCATGATCGTGGTGCTGCTGGCAGCGGCAGGGCTGTCTCTGGCGGTAAGCGGCGGAAAGGACTGGCTGGACGGGGCCATTATCCTGGTTATTGTGGTGGTCAACAGCGTCCTGTCCATCTCTCAGGAGGACCGGGCCCAACAGGCCCTGGAGGAGTTGCAGAAGCTCTCCTCCCCCATGGCCCAGGCCCTGCGGGACGGCCGCCAAACCCGGGTCCAGGCCAGCGACCTGGTTCCCGGGGACATCATTTACTTAGAGGCCGGGGACCTGGTCCCCGCCGATGCCCGGCTCCTGTCCTCCAGCCGCCTGCAAACCGATGAGAGCGCCATGACCGGCGAGTCCGCCCCGGTGGAAAAGGACCCGGATCTCATTCTTTCCCCCGACGCCCCTCTGGGTGACTGGGTCAACATGGTCCTCTCCGGCACCCTGGTCACCGCCGGTAGGGGCACGGCGGTGGTCTGCGCCACCGGCGGAGACAGCCAGATGGGCCACATCGCCGGGATGCTCTCCGACCAGGAGGAGGGCACCACCCCCCTCCAGGCCCGGATGGCGGAGATCTCCCAAAAGCTGTCCTTTCTGTGTCTGTGCGTGTGCGCGGTGATGTTTGGGTTGGGCCTCCTCCAAGGGAAAAAGATGCTGGATATGTTCCTCACCGCCGTCTCCCTGGCGGTGGCCGCCATTCCGGAGGGCCTGCCCGCCATCGTTACCATTGTGCTGGCTCTGGGAGTAAGCCGCATGGCTAAGCGGGGTGCTATCGTAAAAAAGCTGCCTGCCGTGGAGACTTTGGGCTGCGCCGGGGTCATCTGCTCGGACAAGACGGGCACCCTCACCCAAAACCGCATGACGGTCCAGCAGCTGTGGCTGCTCCCCGGCGGACACCGGCGGGAGGCCCTCACCGGGGGCGCGCTGTGCTCCGACGCCCGGCTGGAATGGCGGGCGGGTGCCCCCGTGGCCTCCGGCGACCCCACCGAGGGAGCTCTGCTGGTGGCGGCGGCCCAGGAAGGGCTGGACCAGCACAAGCTGGAGGAGGCACTGCCCCGGACCGACGAGCTGCCCTTTGACTCCACCCGCAAGCGCATGTCCACCATCCACGCCCTGCCGGAGGGCGGCTACCGGGTGTATGTGAAGGGCGCTCCCGACGTGCTGCTGCCCCGGTGCACCCAGGGACCGAAGGGTCCCCTCTCCCCCGACGACCGGGGACGCATTACCGCCGCCAACGAGGAGATGGCCCGCAAGGCCCTGCGGGTGCTGGCGGTGGCCTATCGGGACCTGTCCTTCCTCCCCGCCCAGCTCACTCCCCAGCTTCTGGAGGACAATCTCACCTTTTTAGGCCTCTTTGGCCTGATGGACCCGCCCCGGCCAGAGGCCAAGCTGGCGGTGGCACGCTGCCACCAGGCCGGGGTGCGGCCGGTGATGATCACCGGCGACCACCGGGCGACCGCCTCCGCCGTGGCCCGGGAGCTGGATATCCTCCGCCCTGGGGAACTGACCCTCACCGGCCCGGAGCTGGACTTTATGCCCCAGGAGGTGCTGGAGGAGGACATCCACCGCTTCTCCGTCTTCGCCCGGGTGTCCCCGGAGCACAAGATGCGCATCGTTCAGGCCTGGCAGAAGCGGGGGCTGGTGGTGGCCATGACAGGAGACGGCGTCAATGACGCCCCCGCCCTGAAGGCCGCCGACATCGGCTGCGCCATGGGCCGCTCCGGCACCGACGTGGCCAAGGGGGCCGCCCACATGATCCTCACCGACGACAACTTTTCCACCATTGTGGCCGCCATCGAGGAAGGCCGGGGCATCTACTCCAACATCCGCAAGGCCATCCACTACCTGCTCTCCTGCAACATCGGCGAGATCTTCACCATCTTTACCGCCACCCTGCTGGACTTCGGCACCATGCCCCTGGCCCCGGTACAGCTTCTCTGGCTCAACCTGGTCACCGACTCTCTCCCCGCCCTGGCGCTGGGCGTGGAGCCGGTGGAGCCGGGCGTCATGGACCAGCCTCCCCGGGACGCACGGGCCGGGCTGTTTGACGGGAAATTCACCCTGCGCCTGCTGTGGCAGGGACTGATGGTGGGCGTTCTCACCCTGGCGGCCTACTTTTTGGGCTTTACCCGCCTGGCTGCGCCGGGCAGCGAAGGCCCTGTGGCCAACACCATGGCCTTTGCCACCCTCACCCTCTGCCAGCTCTTCCACGCCTTCAACGTGCGCAGCGAGGACCGCTCCCTGTTTGCCATGGGTCCTCTGTCCAACCCCGCTATGAACCGGGCCTTTCTGGCCGGCCTGGCGCTCCAGCTGGCGGTTTTGCTGGTGCCGCCCCTCCAGAGCGTCTTTTCCACCGTCTCCCTGGACCTGTACCAGTGGCTCACGGTGCTCCTCCTCTCCGCGGCTCCCATTCCCATCTGTGAGATCAGCAAGGCTATCACCGGCAAAAAAACCAGCGCCAGGCAGACCGCCGCAGCGCCCTGAGAACTGCAAAAACGGCCGCCACCCTTTGGGGTGGCGGCCGTTTTTTGCAGTTTGGATGGGAAGCGCCCTTACCGCTCCTCCCGGAAGTAATTGAGACCCAGCGCCTGAGGCTGGCCGGAGCCCTCCCGCTTGCGCACGGAGGTGACCACCAGCACGATGGCAGTGATGATAAAGGGCAGGGCCTGGTAGAGCTGGGTGGGCACCGCGGCCAGCCAGCCCAGCCCCTCGGGGAAGGCGGCGGCCAGGCTGGAGCCCGACACCCGCAGGGTGTTGAAGAAGCCAAAGACAAAGGTACCCAGGATGGCCAGGGCGGGATTCCAGTTGGCAAAGATGACCAGAGCCACTGCGATCCAGCCGTAGCCGTTGATCCAGCAGCTGCTGTTAAAAGAGCCGGACATGTTCAGGGCCATATAGTACCCGCCGATGCCCATCACACCGCAGCCCAGGCAGATGTGGATATACTTATACCGCTTTACATTGACACCCACTGAGTCGGCAGCGCCGGGGTTCTCGCCCACCGCCCGCAGCCGCAGGCCGGGGTTGGTGCGGTTGAGATACCACCACATCACCAGGGCGATGACCACGCCCAGATAGACCAGAACGTTGTGGTTGAACAGTCCCTCACCCAGCACCGGGATCTGGGACAGGCCGGGAATGGGCAGGTTGGCAAAGCCGTCTTTGATGTTGGCGTAGTCGTTCATGACCGGCCAGCTGATGGCCTTGACGCCGTTGCCCACAAAGAAATACACACCCAGGCCGAAGGTCGTCAGGGTCAGGCCGGTGATGTTCTGGTTGGCCTGGAGGGAGACGGTAAGAGCGGCAAACAGCAGGCCGCACAGCGCCCCCATGAGGAAGGCCATCAGGATGCCCACGCCCAGACTGTTGGCATAGCAGCCCACGATATAGCCGAAGATGGCGCCCACCGCCATGATGCCTTCCACGCCCAGGTTCAGGCTGCCCGACTTTTCCACCATGATCTCTCCGGCGGTGCCGTAGAGCAGAGGGATGTTATAGACCACAATGTTGTGGATGAAGGTGGTTACCACCCCCATTTTATCCATTTCCATTCTCGCCGCCCCCTTTCTTGGTTCGAACGATCTTGAAGCGGATCAGGAAATCCGCGGCCAGCACCAAAAACAGAATCGCGCCCTGGAGCATATCCGCAAAACTAGAATCCACCTGGGCAAATGTGGCTGCCGCCACCGTGGAGCCGTGCTGAAGCATGGAGATGAGGGCCGACACCAGGAAGATGGCTCCGGTGTTCAGCTGAGACAGCCAGGCCACGATGACGCCGGTCCAGCCCACATCGTCGGTAAACGAGGAGGACAGGATACCCACGGTGCCCACCTTGAAGGCGGCGGCCAGGCCGATGAGACAGGCGGACAGGAACACGGTGCGCAGCACGATGCGGTTGACCTTCATGCCCGCGTACCGGGCGGTGCCCACGCTGTCGCCCACCACGGCGATCTCATAGCCCTGCTTGGAGTACTTGAGGTAGCCGTAGACCAGCACGCCGATGATCAGGGTGAAGATGACGCACACGTTGAGCTGGAATTTTCCGATGGGGATGGTGGGGAAGGAGACCTCCTTGCTGAAGTTGGCAAACACCGGACGGGCCGAGGAGGTATCCAGGAAGAAGTTCCAGGAGGCCTGGGTCTCCCCCAGGAACACCAGGAAGTACAGGGCCACATAGTTGAGCATCAGGGTCATCAGGGTCTCGTTGGTGCCGAACTTCACCTTCAGCGCCGCCACCAGAGCGCCGTACAGACCGGCGGCCAGCATGCCGGCCAGGCACATAAGCAGCAGGGTCACACCCTCCGGCAGCACGCTGCCCAGCTTCAGCGCCACCGCGCCGGCGGCCACCGCGCCCAGGATGAACTGGCCCTCGCCGCCAATGTTCCAAAAGCGCATTTTAAAGGACAGAGACAGGGCCACCGAGGTGAGCACCAGGGGGACAAAGACCTTGAGATAGTTTTCAAAGGTCTTATAGGCGATCTTGTTGCCGATCATGCCCATGGTGAACATGCGCTGGTAGTAGGCGATGGGGTTAACTCCGATGGCCAGCAGCAGCAGGCCGCCCACCACCAGCGCCAGCAGAACCGCCCCGAGATAGAGCGACAGCTTTTTCCACATCGGACAGCTGTCCCGCTTTACGATATGAAATCCCATGTCACTCCTCCTCCCTCTTGCTCTGCTCCAGCTGCTCCTGGGAAATGTTGGTATCCTTGGCGATGCCGGCAGGCTTGTCCTCATACTTGTTGGTCAGATCCAGCGCGCCGGTCATCATCAGGCCCAGCTCCTCCTTGCTGGTCTTGTGGGCGTGGACCACGCCCATCACCTTTCCGTGGCACAGCACCATGATCTTGTCGCACAGGGCCAGCATCACGTCCAGGTCCTCGCCCACAAAGAGGATGCCCACGCCGTCCTTTTTCTGCTGGTTGAGGATGTTATAGATGGCGTAGGAGGAGTTGATATCCAGGCCGCGCACCGGGTAGGCGGTGACGATGACGTTGGGACCGGCCTTGATCTCCCGGCCCAGCAGCACCTTCTGCACGTTGCCGCCGGACAGGCGCCGCACCGGCGTCTCGGTGGAGGGCGTCACCACGCCCAGCTGCTCAATGACCTGCTCCGCCGCCGCCCGGCCCGCCTTGCGGTCCACCAGGGGGCCCTTGGTCTCGGAGTAGTTTTTCAGGATCATATTGTCCGTAATGGACATGGAGGGCGCCAGGCCCATGCCCAGCCGGTCCTCCGGGATGAAGGACATGGAGATGCCCTTTTCCAAAATGGCCTTGGGGGAAAGACCCACAATGTTGTCTCCCTTGTGGATCATCAGGCCCGACCGCACCGGCCGCAGGCCGGCAATGGCCTCGCACAGCTCCTTCTGGCCGCAGCCCGCAATGCCGGCCACGCCCAGGATCTCGCCGCCGCGGATATAGAAGCTCACCTTGTCGATGGCCACCGCGCCCTCGTCGTTGTCGATGGTGAGGTCCCGGATCTCCAGCAGAGGCCGGGTCTTTTCCACCACAGGCCGCTCGATGTTCAGGTCCACCTTCCGGCCCACCATCCACTCGGTGAGCTCCTGCTCATTGGTCTGGGCCGTCTCTACGGTGGTGATGTACTCGCCCTTGCGCAGGATGGCCACCCGGTCGGAAATCTCCATCACCTCATTGAGCTTGTGGGTGATGATGATGATGGAGTGTCCCTGCTCCTTCATACGGCGCAGCACCGCAAAGAGCTTTTGGATCTCCTGCACCGTCAAAACGGCGGTGGGCTCGTCCAGAATGATGACCTTGGCACCATAATACAGCACCTTGATGATCTCCAGGGTCTGCTTTTCCGACACGGCCATGTTCTTGACCTGCTTTTTGGGGTCGATGTCAAATCCAAACTTTTTGGCCATGGCCTCGATCTGGGCATAGCGGTCCTTTTTCAGCAAAAAGCCCGCCTTCTCCTTGCCCATCCAGATGTTGTCCGCGGCAGAGAACACCTCCACCAGCTTGAAGTGCTGGTGGACCATGCCGATCCCCAGGCGCTTGGCCTCCTGGGGGGAGTGAATGGACACGGACTTGCCCTCCACGAAGATCTCGCCTCCGTCGGGCTGGTAAATGCCGGAAAGCATATTCATCAGCGTAGTCTTGCCCGAGCCGTTCTCGCCCAACAGCGCCAGGATCTCGCCCCGGCGCAGGGTCAGGTTCACGTCCTTGTTGGCCACCACGCTTCCGAAGGTCTTGGTAATCCCCCGCATTTCAATGGCGTATTCCTCCGCCATGGAATCACACTCCCTCTTTTGTATCTGCAAATCGTTGTCTGTTCTGCTTCAGGCTTGGTTTTTCCAGTTCAAACCGGACCTTGTTCCGGCCCAAACTGCAAAAATCAAAACCGGGCCGGCCGGTTGGCCGGCCCGGTTGTTCGGGTCTTCAGAGAGTTGCGCGGGCGGATCAGGCCACCACAACGCCCTTCACCAGGTAGTTCATGCTGCCGGTGATGACGCTGTCCTCCACGGAGGGACCGCCGGCGGGCACGATCTCGGTGTTGGCGGCTACGACCACCTGGTCGTCCTTCACCTCATCCCGGTCGCTGGTGACCAGGGGAGCGTCCACCTTCTCGATGGTAGCCTTGCCGTCGGCGACGGTGATGTTCAGCTTCACGCCGGAGAACACGTCCCACTCGCCGGAGGCGATCAGGGCCTTGACCTGGTCAATGGCATCCTGAGTACCGGCAGCGCAGTTCTCGCTCAGGGGGGACACGTCAACCATGCCCTCATTCAGGCCGCCGTAGTAAGCGGGGCCGCCCATCTTCTCCACGAACTGGTCGGCGGACTCGCACTCCATGGCGGTCTGGATGGCCAGCTTGTAGTACACATCCCAGTTCCACACGGGAGCGGTGAGGTGGGCAGCGGGGGCGTCGGCGGTCATGTCGGAGTTGTAGCCGCAGCCGAACTGGCCAGCCTTCTCCGCGGCCAGCTGGGGCTGAGCGGAGTCACAGTGCTGAGCGATCACACCGCAGCCGTAGCTCTTGATGAGCTCCTCGGCAAAGGCGTACTCGTTGACCTCGTCGGTCCAGGTGCCCAGCTCCTTGACATAGACGGTGGCGTTGGGGTTGACGGCCTGCACGCCCAGGGTGAAGCCGTTGATGCCGGAGCAGGTCTCGGCGTACTCGGTGTCATAGGCGGAGACATAGCCGATGTTATTGTTGCCGGTCTCCAGGCTCTTGAGACCAGCGGCGATGCCGGCCAGGTAGCGGGCCTGATAGATGCGGCCGAAGTAGTTATTGTAGTTGGTGTCGTTGCTCTTGAAGCCGGTGGCGTGGGAGAAGATCACGTCGGGATACTCCTGAGCCTTCACTTCCATCTCGTTGAGGTAACCGAAGGAGATGCCGAAGATGATGTTGCAGCCCTCACCCACCAGGGTGTCCACGGCGGCGCCCACCTGGGTGTCGTCCTCGGGAACCTGGTCCACGATGACCAGCTGGGTCTCGGGATCCATGCCCAGCTCCTTCATGGCCTTGGTGATGCCGGTGTGATGGGCATAGGTGTAGCCGGCGGTGTCGCTCTTCTTGTTGATATAGATGGCGCCTACCTTAAAGTCGGAATTGCTGGTCTGGGAGCCGCTCTGGCTGCCGGAACCGCTGCCGGAGCCGCTGCTGCCGCAGGCAGCCAGGCCCAGGACCATGGCAAGAGCCAGTACAAGTGCGAGAATCTTCTTCATGTGCAAAGTTCCTCCTTGTTTTCTCATTCGTTTCCTATTCCTCTTTTTTATTAAAACCGGTTTTCCCGGTTTTAACCACGGTAAGGGGACGCTCAGTCCACGAACTCCACGCCGGTCTCCTCGTTCATGCTCTTGACTCTTGCCAAAGACTCCACCCGCAGGCCCTCGGCGCGCAGGCGGTCACCGCCGGGCTGGAAGGCCTTCTCGATGACGATACCGGCGCCCACCAGCTCCGCTCCGGCGTCCTTCACCAGCTTGGCCAGCCCCTCCAGGGCGGCGCCGTTGGCCAGGAAGTCGTCGATGAGCAGCACCTTATCGCCCGGGCCCAAAAACTCCTTGGCCACAATGATGTTGTACACACGGCCGTGGGTAAAGGACTCCACCTGGGAGGTGTACACCTCGCCGGCGATGTTCTTGGTCTGGTTCTTTTTGGCAAAAATCACCGGACAGTGGAAAAACTGCGCCGTGATACAGGCGATCCCAATGCCCGAAGCCTCAATCGTCAGGATCTTGTTCACGTCGCAGTCTGCAAATCTGCGCTTAAATTCTTTGCCGATCTCCGCGAAGAGATCGACGTCCATCTGGTGATTCAGAAAACTGTCCACCTTCAGCACGTCGGTGCCCTTGACCTTCCCATCTTTGCGAATCCGTTCCTTCAAAAGCTCCATAGGCCGGCCGCCACCCTTTCTATCTGTAAAATATAAACAAATAATGCACGGAAACAACGGCGT
>UMHJ01043982.1_pt1 | contig 40745 bp, 33 predicted proteins | sample 1965511 | NCBI WGS metagenome assembly UMHJ01 (sample SAMEA4836096, study PRJEB28245) | human gut metagenome | biome: gut microbiome; material: fecal sample | place: Denmark | collected 2008
TCCAATGTTTCAAAGATACTAAAAAGTAAGCAATTCACAACTGTCGTCGTAGTAGAAAATCACGTCTCGGCGATGTTCTCAATGTTTCAAAGATACTAAAAAGTAAGCAATCCACAACCTGGAAGAAGAGATCGAACGGCTTAAAGGGATGTTTCCAGTGTTTTAAAGATATAATAAGCTAACCATAGTTTCATATCTTTAATTGCTATTGTATTGTCTATGCGCTTAATAATTAGAGCATTACTAAAGTGATTAGGATATTATGAACTATGTATTGAGTAAGATGATATTTTTAGCGGCCTTAAATATAAAAATGGTTTGTTAATGAATAAACAATGATATGTTAGGAGGAGGTTTTTTCGCTTTGTCACATTTTATTTGTACTTTTGCGCCGGTTTTTAAATAAAGGAAAAAAGATATGTTGACAAATGGTATTTATTCGATTGTTTTGCTGATTTTTTCGAATATCTTCATGACTTTTGCCTGGTACGGACATCTGAAGATGCGTGAAGAGTTCAGCTGGTTTGCTGCATTGCCGCTGATTGGAGTCGTTGCCTTCAGCTGGGCGATTGCTTTCTTTGAATATTGTCTGCAGGTTCCGGCCAACCGTCTGGGATTCCGCGACAGTGGGGGACCTTTCGACATCATGCAGCTGAAGGTCATTCAGGAAGTGATCACGCTGGCAGTCTTCACGGTGTTCTCAATGATTGCTTTCAAGATGGAGTTGCGTTGGAATCACCTGGCAGCCTTTGTCTGTCTGATCCTGGCGGTCTACTTTGTCTTCCGCAAATAAAATACAGTGCGTATAGCCGCTCGGGCTTTTTGAAAAACGCTTCGGCGTGCAGTTGAAAACATTTAGACGTTTCATCCTGCACGCCGAAGCGTTTTTTTCTGACCGGACCGGTGATGCTCCGTCTCAGTGTTCGCGCTCCTTCAGGTACTGGCGGGTTTTCTCCACATCGTCCTTGCGGATGCGCAGTTTTTCCGAATGGAACATTTCCTGATAGAACAGGGAGTCCTGTGCTTTCTTTTCGCGGATATAGTCGTAGAGTTCATCCATGTTCTTCGGCTCTTCTTCTTTCTTTTTTTCGGGCCGCGGAGCGGGAGCCGGACGTTCCGGAATGACAATACCCCGATGGTTTGCCTGATGACCGGGCAAGGTGGCGGGCAGGGTATCTGCCGGAAGGGGAGAGGAGTGCACCGTGCTGAGGCTGTCAGCCACGCTGTCCGTCACGAGAGGCATGAAAGCCAGGCTGTTCCGGCGGAGGTAGTTGGGGAACTTCAGACTGTCTTCCCGGGTCGGCTTGTAGTCCTTGTAGGTCTTCCAGGCATTTGCATATTTGCGGTTGTGCCTGAGGGTGCGTCCGTGCTTGTTGAAGGTCTCGTAGAGGGTCATGATGAAGTCCAGGTTGTTGATGCAGATCGCAGGGCCTACCGGGGATGTATTCATCTGATACATGCTTCCGGTGGAGGGAGTGGGACTCCAGTCATCGTTGTAGTAGGAACGGTAGGGGTTGAAGGTCCAGTAGATCTTCTGTTCCTTGGGGCGGCCTTCCACCGTGCGGTCGTACACGGGTTCTTCGCCATATTTCGTCCAGATACTGTATGGGGCGAGCCGGATGTATCCGGTGGGTTTTCTCACTCTGGTGGTGTCGATGAGGCTTCTCGGCAGGGAGAGGTCGGCTTTGAATTCCATCCATTTCTTGTCGAGAGGGGCTTCCTTGGGCTGGTTCATCTTGCTGAGGTCGGGGGTGAAGTCAAACTGGATCAGCTTGACGGCATCGGTGTTCAGCCTGAGTTCCGTGGTGTCCTGAGGATTCGATGGTTTCCCGTCCTGATCCTGTGCAGCGGCGGGCAGGAAGTCCAGTGTGCAGAGGGAGAGCAGGAGGGTAAATGCGAGATGGTCGGGATGTTTCATTGCCTGTTGTGTTTGTGGATGGTTGTTGTCAGATGCCTTTCACCCGTCCGCCCTGCATCCAGCAGCGGCGGTAGTAGTCTTCTTCCAGCCGGCTGACAATGACTCCCCGGCTGGTACTGGCGTGTACGAACCGTCCGTCTTTCAGGTAGATGCCCACATGAGTGGCTTTCCGTTTCTTGCGTCCGTTGTGGAAGAACACCAGATCGCCTTCCTTGAGGTTGCGTTTGGCTACTTTCCGGCAGTTTTTGGTGCGCTGTTCTTCGGAGCTGCGTTTCAGTTTGTGGTGATACACTTTCTTGTAGATGGCCGAGGTGAAGCCTGAACAGTCGGTTCCCTTGCGGGTGGTGCCTCCGTGACGATAGGGGGTACCGATCCAGTCGGCCACCTCGATGTAGAGGCGGTGGTTGTCCTTGGCGTCGATGTCCATGTCAAGTCGGACGGCAGCTTTTGCCAGCTGACGGTAGTCGTAGCGGGGAGCCCGTGTGCCGCACGAAGCAAGCAGAAGGGCAAGCAGCATGACCAGCATGCCGGCCGGAAAACGGAGGTGTAAGCGTCTGCACATATCAATTGTTTTGAACAAATGTACGTAATATCCGGGTTGTGTGTACCTGGACTTAGGGTATTTTATGACCTGTTTAAGTTTCTTTTATCTTCCCGGAAGGAGAGGTCTGCAGACTGTTCAGCCCCGTTCGCAGCAGGTCCGGCAGGACTTATACTGGGAATGGGGCTGAATCATATGGTCATTGCGGCCGGATCGTGCGGTCGTTTTTTTTGCATTGACCAGTCAATGCGAAGTTATCGAGCGGTCGTTCGGGCCTGATCGTGCGGTCAGTTTTCTTCCTTCACTTCGAAGTAGTCTTCCAGTTCTTTTCCGGCGGCTCCGTCGGTATTGTCGAGGTCACGGATGAGCGATCCTTTTTCCATCAGGGCGATGCGTGTACTGAGGTCTATGGTGTGGCTCAGGTTGTGACTTGATACGAGGATCAGGGCTTTGTGTTCTTCGCCGTAGTGTTGCAGCATGTGTTTCAGCAGCGACTGCGAAGTGGGGTCGAGGAAGTTGAAGGGTTCGTCGAGGATGACGATCTGCGGATTCTGGAGCAGGGCATTGACGATTCCGATTTTCTGCTTGTTTCCGGCCGAGAGGTTCCGGATGAATTTCTTTTCTTCCAGGATTTCCGGGCCCAGGAAGCGTTCATAGCGCCGGATGCGCTCGTTGACGGTGCTCCGGTCCAGTCCGCACATGCGGCCGTTGAACTGGAAGTATTCATCGGGAGTGAGGTAGTCGATCAGGAAACTTTCGTCCATATAGGCTCCCGTGAAGGTTTTCCATTCTTCGCTGCGGGCCACGTCGGTGCCATTCATGCAGACGGTTCCGCTGTCGGCCTGCAGGAGGTCGAGCATCAGGCGGAAGAGGGTAGTCTTTCCGGCTCCGTTGTTTCCCACCAGTCCCAGGATTTCTCCTTCGTGGAGGGTGAAGTCGGGTATGTCTACGGCAGTCTTGCTGCCATATCGTTTGATCAGGTTGTTTATCTTGATTTCCATAATTCTGTCTGTTTGCAGGAGGTTGTAAGTATTAGCGTGTGTCGCGCAGGTTCGTCAGGATGTCATATTTCTTCCGGATGACCTGGCGGTACAAGTATCGCATCCACAGGGGCTGTGCGGCTATTCCGGCCATTCCCAGCAGGGTGCATACCAGATAAGCCATGTTCTCACTGAGCACGAGGAAAAGCAGGTTGCTGAGCAGGATGGGGAAGAAGAAGGCGAAGAACACGATTACCATCTGGTAAGGTGAGTTCCATTGTCCCTTACCCATTATGCTTGCGTCCAGCGGAGCTGTTTTCCGGTTGATCCATGCCAGTTGCATGATGAGGGGCAGGATGATGCCCGCTGTAAGAAACAGCTGGCTGACTACCAGTCCGGCTGGAAGTCCGCTCCAGATAATGGACGGGAGAAGGAGAACCAGCGGGAAAACCAGCAGCAGGCAGTGGAAATAATACTTGGCCCGGAACAGGCTGAGCAGGGATTCCCGGCGCACCATCAGTCCGTCCAGGTAATTGCCTTCGTACGCCATGATGCGGGTCAGGATCGAAACGGCAAATCCCGTGAAGCAATAGATGGAATAGAGCTGGATGGAGTAGACGCTTTGGGTGGACTCCTGCGTGATGCCGAAGAGCATGGCAGCAAAAAGAACCAGGACAATGCACATCATCTGGAAGTTCTTGCGCGGTGTCTTGTTGCGGAAGATCATGCGCAGTTCCAGCCGCATGTATTCACCGGTCATGCCGAAGCGTTCCAGGTAGCCGTAGCGGCTGAAGTGTCTGACGCGGGAGTCTTCCTTCCGTCCCAGTTCGCTGTAGATGCAGGCAGTCTGCACACGGCAGTTGACCAGCAGGAGCAGAACGATGACTGCCAGTACGCCTGCGTGGGCGAGAAGGTTCCAGCGGAGGAAGGCTTCGCCCAGCCACATGGAGAACTGGCTGACCATTCCCTGCGAGGGAACGAATTCCAGCAGGGCCAGCAGACCGTAGACTGCTGCGGGAAGCAGGAGCCAGAGCGTGTGCTGACGGGCCAGTGCGCGTACCAGTATGCTCCAGTAGGCGTTGGCTGTCATCAGCAGCCAGATACCCACTGCATAGCCGGTCACTCCTGCCACGCCGAAGTATCGGGCGGCCGTAAGGGCGGCAAAGGGTACGAACAGGAACAGCCAGAACAGGTTGTAGAGTTTGAGACCCACCTGTACGAGGAGGGTGTTGATCAGTCGCTGTCTGCTGACAGGCAGCAACAGATAGGGTTTGATCTCTTGCGCCGGAGTGGGGAAGAGAAAACGGATCAGAAAGTCAATCAGGAGGAAGAGGATCAGGACGCTGTCGAGTGCGTCATAGGGTTCCATGCCGGGGATATCCTCCTCAAAAGCAAAGGACAGCGAAACCCCGATCAGAACGAGGTACGCTGCCCAGAATGCTGTAAACAGATAAATCAGGAACTTGGCAAAGCGGTTCCTGTCGTACATGGGGTTCCGCTTTGCTGCAAGTTTCTGGTTTCTTCTTATTTCGGTCAGTAACATAGGCCGGTTGTCAGTTATTTGGTAGCCGGAGTACTCATGCTGACTTCAATGACATTGTTCTGTCCGATGAAAGCTTTGGCAAATGCTTTCAGATCATCGATCGTAACGCCATTTACGGTTGCTTCGTAGTCCTTGTTCATGTCCAGACCGGTCCAGTAGAACTCATTCAGAGCGCCCATCCAATAGCCGTTTTCCTTCTGGTTCTGCTGATAGGTCTTCAGCATGTATTCTTTCACCTTGTTGAGATCTTCGGTGGCCGGTCCGTTGGCGATGAAGTCCTGCAGACCCTGCTTGATCAGTCCTACCATCTGTTCGCGGCGGTTCGGATCTGTATCGAAGTAGATGTTCAGGGTTCCTTCTTCCTGCGGATACTTGCTGATGGAAGCCCAGCTGCTCACACCGTAGGTACCGCCTGCTTCTTCACGTACGGTACGGGTGTAGAGAATATCCAGCAACTGGTCGAACATGCTCATCATGATCTTGTTCTTCAGGGTATACGGGCAGTTGCCGCTGTACACCATCATGATGCTTGATTTGGCAGTTTCCATGTCGCGGATGAAGTTGTTTTCGTAATCACCCTTGCGGATATCCATCTTCGGATCGCGGAAGTTTTCCTTGCGGCTGATGGTCGGCAGTCCGCCCAGATACTGCTCAATCAGCGGAGTGGCAGTGGCCAGGTCAATGTTACCTACCAGCAGGAAGGTGAAGTCGCCTGCTTCTGCATAGCGGTTCTTGTAGAGTTCCATGATCTTGTTGTAGTCCACCTTGTCCATCATTTCAGCTTTCAGACGAAGAGCACGCGGATGATGGTTGTAGAGAGCTACGGCCAGTGAGTCGTTGAAGGTGCTCATCGGGTTGGCAGCCTGGTTGGCCAGGGCAGCCTTGCCACGCTGGATGTATGACTGGAAGGCTTCCTGATCCATACGCGGAGCCGTGAAGTTCAGGTAAACCAGCTGCAGCATGGTTTCCAGGTCTTTCGGAGAACAGCTGCCACCGAGTCCTTCGGTGAGGGTACTTACGGATGCATTGACAGAAGCTACTTTTCCGGCCAGTACTTTGCTCAGGTCTACGGCGCTGAAGTTACCCAGTCCGCCCAATGGAACGACTTCGTTCATGACGGAGAACTGAAGGACATCCTTGTCGTCGAAGAGAGAGTTACCTCCGGGGCTGAATGCCTTCATGCGGATTTCGTCGGCCTTGAAGTCTGTCGGTTTCACGATCACGCGTACACCGTTGCTCAGGGTCAGGATGGTTGATCCGAAGGCTCCCTGTTCTGTCTTCACCACTTTGCCGGCCTGCGGTTTCTCCTTCAGCAGCGGCTCGTTGGATACCTTGTCCACGTAGGGTTCCAGTTTTTCAGCCTTCACCTTGTCGATCACGGCTTTCAGTTCGGCTTCTGTGGGGTATTTCATGCCTTCCTTTTCCGGACAGAATACGCTGAGGGCGATATTCTTTTCCTGGATCAGCTGTTTCACCACCTGGTTCACGGCTTCTACCGGAATGTTCGGAACGATCTGGTTCATGAGCGGATATTCGTTTTCGATACCCGGAATCGGTTCGTTGTCGATGAAGTGACGTACGTACTCTTTGACGTAGCTGTTTGTACGTTGTTTGTCGCGTTCATTATAGGCCACTTCCAGACTGCGGAGGTAGTCAGCTTTGGCACGTGCATATTCGCTGGCAGTAAATCCAAACTGACGTACGCGTTCGATTTCGCGCATCAGGGCTTCCGTAGCGGTCAGGATGCCGTCTTCCTTGGCAGCGGCAATTCCCATGAAAGCACCTTTGGTTTTTGACAGCAGGTAGTCTCCGTCACCGGCAAAAGCCTGGATGAAGGGAGCATCAGCCTTCTGGGTCAGTTCTTCCAGACGGGTGTTGAGCATGCTTTCGATCATGGAAGTCAGGTAGCTGTAGACCATGTAGTCCATGTTGCCCTTTTCTTCCGGTTTGACGGCTTCATGCTTGTGGAAAAGGTAGATGATAGGTATGTTCTGTTCCTTGTCCTTGGCAACGGCAATCAGCGGTTCGTCGTTGTCGGGCACAGGGAAGTAAGTACGTTCAGCGGGGTTCTCCGGCATTTCGATGGGGGAGAACATTCTCTTGATCTTGTTTTCGATGGAGTCTACATTGATGTCTCCCACGACAACGATTCCCTGCTGGTCGGGGCGGTACCATTTTTCATAATAGTCACGCAGTGCCTGATAGGGGAAGTTGTCCACCACTTCCATGGTTCCGATGGGGAGGCGGTATGCATACTTGCTGTCCTTGTAGAGAACGGGCAGTACGGTTTCATACATACGCATCATGGCTCCCATGCCTGTGCGCCATTCTTCGTGGATGACTCCGCGTTCCTTGTCGATTTCTTTCGGATCGAGGGTCAGGTCGTTGGCCCAGTCGTGAAGGATCAGCAGACAGGAGTCAACTACGCTTTCGCGGGTAACGGGGACGTTATTGATGTTATAGACCGTTTCGTCGATGGAAGTGTAGGCATTCAGGTTGGCTCCAAACTTCACTCCGATGCTTTCCAGCCATTCACGCAGGGTATTGTCGGGGAAATGGGTTGTTCCGTTGAAACACATGTGTTCCAGGAAGTGGGCCAGACCGCGCTGGTTGTCGTCTTCCAGAATGGAACCTACCTTTTGGGCAATATAGAAGTCAGCCTGTTTTTCCGGCAGAGCATTGTGACGGATGTAATAGGTGAGTCCATTGTCCAGTTTACCGATGCGTACGTTGGGATCAACCGGAATCGGAGGCATCTGTTGTTGGGCAAATGCCATTGTTGCTCCTCCCGTAAGCAGGATAGCAACAAATGTTTTTCTGATTAGTCTTTTCATAAATGTATGTGTTTGTAAAAAAAGTGTTCTTGTTTTCCAAACCTGTTCCTAAATAAAGGCAGGAAATCGCACAGGCCCGGTGTGCAGGGAAGGTCAGCCCTAGCCGTCAGTTCGGGCCTGTGTGTATGGGGGATTACAGCAGTCCGTTGGCCGACAGGTAGCGTTCTGCTTCGATGGCAGCCTTGCATCCGCTTCCGGCAGCTGTGATAGCCTGGCGGTAGTGCGGGTCGGCTACGTCACCGGCAGCGAATACTCCGGGCACACCGGTACGGGGAGTACCTTCTTCCGTAAGGATGTATCCGGTTTCGTCTGTCTTTACCCACGGCTTGAACAGCATGGAGTTGGGCTGGTGACCGATGGCCAGGAAGAATCCGTCGATGGCTACGTCGTAGCGTTCTTCGTCGGCTTCACCCATGCGTTTCACCACGTGCATGCCTTCCACTCCGTTGTCACCATACAGGCCGATTGCGTTGTGTTCGAACAGAACGGTGATGTTGGGGTGATTCAGTACGCGTTCCTGCATGATCTTCGAAGCGCGCAGGAAAGGCTTGCGTACCACCAGATAAACCTTGCTGGCCAGTCCGGCGAGGTAAATGGCCTCTTCGCAGGCGGTGTCGCCTCCACCCACTACGGCTACCGTTTTCTTGCGGTAGAAGAATCCGTCGCAGGTTGCACAGGCGCTCACACCCATGCCGGCATATTTCTTTTCATCTTCCAGACCCAGGTATTTGGCTGTGGCACCGGTAGAGATGATGACCGTATCGGCTGTAATTTCCTTTTCTTCATCAATGATGAATTTGTAAGGGGCCTGGCTCAGGTCGGCCTTGGTTACGATTCCGTTGCGGATATCGGCACCGAAGCGTTCTGCCTGTTTGCGCAGGTCGTCCATCAATACAGGACCCGTCACACCTTCCGGATAACCGGGGAAGTTTTCCACTTCGGTGGTGATGGTCAGCTGGCCGCCCGGCTGCAGTCCTTCGTAGAGTACGGGAGCGATGTTGGCACGGCTGGTATAGATGGCGGCAGTGTAACCTGCCGGTCCTGATCCGATGATCAGGCATTTCACATGTTCAGTTGTCATATCGTTCAATTTTACTGTTTATAGAGTTTTTATAATTTGCTTAACTGGACCATCAGGTCGGTCAGTTGCTTCAGGGAATTTTCCTTGCTGTCGGTCAGGACAATTTCCACATGTCCGTTGTCGCCGTTGCTGCCGGCCGAGATGTAGGAGATCTTTCCGACCATCTGGAGGAAGGCTCCTGCCGGTGTCGTTGCCGCCATCTTGGCGATGGGGAGCTGCAGGGCTGCATCGACGTTGATCAGGCTGTACAGGCTGGTTCCCTTGCGGTTGTCCAGATAGGAGCTGCCTTTCAGGGAAGGAGACGATTCCTTGCCGATGGTCTTGTAGACCATTTCGTCGTTGGTTGCATAGAAGCGTCCGTCCTTGTATCCGTAGAACAGCGACATGTTGCGGAACAGTCTGGCTGCATTTTCGATCATGTATTCGTGGTCAGCCAGCTTCACGAGTTTTTGTGTGCGTTTCAGGCCCAGGCTGTCTTTCTTCTGGTAAAGGGCATCCAGGGCGTCCGGACTCTTCATTTCGCCGTAGATGACGAAGGCCGGCATGCTGGTCAGGCTGAAGTTCAGCAGACCGAAAGTTACTTCACCGTTGACAGAACGTGCCAGGGCTTCCATCAGCTGGTTGTTGTCTGCTGATTTCAGCTGCTGCCGGTAGAAGCTGGTCAGTTCGCTGCCGTTCACATTGGCACTGAAGTACATCAGTGTGGACGACGGGAACAGCTTGTCGAATTTGCCTTCAATCTTTCCGTAGGGTTTGACGGCAGCTTCCAGAAAGGCACGGCTTTCTTCGTCCAGGCCCAGAGGTTTGGCATCTACTACGATCTTGCCTTTTTCGAAACTGACGTTGCCGACGGTGACACACGAAGCAGGCAGGGCTGTCAGGGTGCTGGTGTAGGGATAAGGCAGCATTCTGCTGTAACCCGAAGTCTTGAATGCACTTTGCAGGGCGTTTGGAGCGGCCATGAAACGGATATCTCCTTTTTCGCTTTCCATGCTCTTGAAGGCTTCCTTGCCGGTGATGCTCTGGGCCTCTGTCTGATGGATCAGCCGTCCTGCCATGGCTATCAGGCTGTCTTCAGGCGTGCGGCGCTCGTTGGAGCAGATCAGCAGTGCATCCTCGGTATAGGCCAGGATGGACTTGTCCGAAAGCTGATAGGAGAAACCGTCTCCCTGACTGATCGGATTCTTTTCGCCGTCGTTCATTTCAGTCAGGGTAGCAGTCCAGTCGGATGCATTGCTGAGCCGGGCTACGACTCCTATATTCATCGATGTGGAATTGGTAAAGATATAAATGTCCTTGCTGAAGTCGATGCCGGATTTGTCCGGTGAAGCCAGCAGATCTTTCAGGGGGTTGTCCTTACCCGATGAGAAAGCCTTCTGTAAGGATTCGTAAGCGGGAGTTCCGGAAGAAATGCCTGCTTTTTCAGTCAGGGACTGCAGGTTGACGGCCACGACAGAGGACGCATCCCCGGGAATCAGTTGCGTGTAACTGCTCTTTTCAGAACAGGCACTGAACAGGAGTACCAGGCAGCAGGCCGGCATTATGGTAGGGATCAGTCTTTTCATTTCCATAAGTATTCGTTTTTTAGTTAGACATTAAAGTTTCGCTAAGATAGCGAAAAAATAAAAGGTCGCGATAAAAAACGGAAAAAAGATTATCTCATGTCGATAATTTCGGCATCCGGGTATTTCTTTGAGTCGAAAATGAACTCCTTGTCACTGGCTGTCTGAAGGGCACGGTAAGTGCGGATCAGGATCTCCTGCTGCTGTCCGTTCTTCAGGTCGATGCGGATGTAGAGCGGCTCATAGCGGTTGTTGACAACGAAGCAGATGCTGCGGATGTCCTGTTGTGACGCACGGGGAGTCAGGATGACTTCCTGTCCCTGTTTGCCGCTGTGTGTCCGCACTCCGCTGTAACGGCTGTTGTAATGCTGGCTGTAATGGTCCAGCAGTACGTACGGGTTGATGCTCTGCAGTTCTTCCGGGGTGGGAGTGGAGACGTTGACTTCCTCGTTCTGTCTGAGGTAGCTCCACTGGGTTTTTCCGTCGAACCAGGTTTCTACGTCACCGGTGTTCAGGTGGAACTTGTTTCCTTTCAGCAGCAAAGTACCTTCCTGGGTACCGCCGAAAGTGATGCTGACCGCTTGTGCCTGTCGGAAGGCAGCAGCGGTCTTGTCCAGTATTTCACGGGCTTTCGCGTCTGACTGTGCCTGTAAAATACGCGGGCACAAAAATAAAAAACATAGAAGCGAAAGCAGAAAAACGTTTCGTTGTTTCATATAAGTAGTTTAGTTTTTCAGGGAACTCATTCGCATTTCCAGGTCGTTTTCGTCCATGCACAGCACTTCGCGCGCCTTGCTTCCGTTGGTCGGTCCGACAATACCTGCACGTTCCAGCTGGTCCATGATACGTCCGGCACGGTTGTATCCGATGGAGAATTTACGCTGGATCAGAGACGTTGAACCCTGCTGGTGATAGATCAGCAGACGGGCTGCTTCTTCGAACAGCGGATCCAGACGGTTCATGTCCACGTCGGCAGCTGCACTGGGCTCGGCGTTTTCGTCCACGTATTCAGGCAGCATGAAGGCAGTCGGATAGCCCTGCTGCTTGCTGATGTAGGAGGCGATCTTTTCCACTTCCGGAGTGTCGACAAAGGCACACTGCACACGGACGGGGTCGTTGCCTTGCAGGTAGAGCATATCTCCCTTACCGATCAGCTGCTGGGCTCCCGGACGGTCGAGGATGGTACGTGAGTCCATCATGGAAGCTACACGGAATGCCACACGGGCCGGGAAGTTGGCCTTGATGGTACCGGTGATGATGTTGGTGGTCGGTCGCTGGGTAGCGATGATGGCGTGGATACCGACAGCACGTGCCAGCTGGGCAATACGGCAGATCGGCAGTTCCACTTCCTTGCCGGCAGTCATGATCAGGTCGCCGAACTCATCGATAATGATGACGATGTACGGCATGAACCGGTGTCCCTTTTCCGGATTCAGCTGGCGGCTGATGAACTTCGCATTGTATTCCTTGATGTTACGGCAGCCTGCCTTGCGGAGCAGGTCGTAACGGGTATCCATTTCCACACAGAGCGAATTGAGGGTCTGTACAACCTTGGTCACGTCGGTGATGATGGCGTCTTCTCCGTCGGGCAGTTTGGCCAGGAAGTGACGTTCAATCGGCGCATAGATGGCGAATTCCACCTTCTTCGGGTCGATGATGACGAACTTCAGTTCGCTGGGGTGCTTCTTGTAGAGAAGGGAAGTCACGATGGCATTCAGACCGACAGACTTACCCTGTCCGGTTGCTCCGGCTACCAGCATGTGAGGCGCTTTGGCCAGATCCACCATAAACACTTCGTTGGTGATGGTCTTTCCGAGTGCTACGGGCAGGTCGAAAGTGGTTTCCTGGAACTTTTTGCTGGCCAGAATGGAGCTCATCGGAACGATGCGCGGATTGGCGTTCGGTACTTCAATACCGATGGTTCCCTTGCCCGGTATTGGGGCGATGATACGGATTCCGAGGGCAGAAAGGCTCAGGGCAATGTCGTCTTCCAGGTTACGGATCTTGGAGATGCGGACACCTTCGGCAGGAGTGATCTCATAAAGCGTAATGGTCGGACCCACGCTGGCCTTGATCGAACTGATCTCGATGCCGAAACTGCGGAGCACCTTGATGATGCGGTCCTTGTTGGCATTCTGTTCCTCCATGTCGATGGTCGGCTCGTTGTCGTTGTAAGTGTTCAGCAGATCCAGGGTCGGGAATTTGTAGTGTTCCAGATCCAGACGGGGATTGTAAGGCTGTGTCACGTCGCCGGTATAGGCTTCATCCTCTTCGCTGGTTTTCTCGTCGATCTCGAAAGCCGGTTCACCGCCGGAAGGAATCAGATCTGCTTTTTCTCCGGTTGCGATTTCCACCCGCATGTCGCTGGCCTTACTTTCCCTGACCGGAGTTTCGTCCAGACTCAGTTCAATTTCGTGGGCCTTTGGCTGTGGATCGTTCTTGTCGTTATCTTCCTCTTCTTCATATACTTCAGTCACTTTGGGTGAAGGAGTACTGGAAGAAGCAGCGTAAGTTTCTGATGTCTTCTTTGCCGGGATATCTTCCGTCTTTTCTTCCTGAATTTCCGGTTCCGGAGTTGTTGCAGTCGGTTCGGTCGGACGCGGTTCGTCGGACTGTTCCGGATCGGCCGGCTGCGGATCGTTACCTTTTCTGCGGAGGTTCGGACGGAGTGCCTTGCGTACGAAAGGCATTGTCTTGCTGGTCAGTGCCACACAGAAAAGAATGGCTGTTACCAGCAGGGCCAGAATCAGTCCCGGTGTTCCGATCTGGGAACAGAACCAGCGGCTGACATTATATCCGTGCAGACCGCCCGGATAGATGAATGAGTTTTCAAAAGGACCTTCGAAAATCAGTCCCAGAGTGATGGAGAACCAGATCATGACGGTCATGCAGCCTGCAAACCATTTCCGCAGGCTGAAATTATAGGCTTTCATCAGCTTCATGCCTGCAACGATGAGGAACACAATGATGCAGTAGGCCGGAATTCCGAAGCAGTCATTGATCAGGTATTGTGAAAGCTGGGCACCCCGTGTACCGGCATAGTTCTGGATGCGGTTGCCTGTTTCCAGCAGTTCTCCGGGGTTGGGATGTGCCAGAATGCTCTGGTCGTTGCCTCCCGTGAAAAAGAAAGAACTGAACGCCAGCAGCATGTAGACGCCGAATATGACGCACAACAGTCCGATGACGAAATGTGCCGTTTCACTTTTAAGAGCCGTAACAACTTTCTGGGTTGTAACTCGCTTCTGTTCTATAGTCTTGGTATCTGTTTTTTTCTTCATTTGATGCTGTTTTTATCTGAATAACCCCGCAAATGTACGAATAAAACTAAAACTGAGAAATTTTTTTCGTACCTTTGCGAAGGTTAATGGACAAATGAATATGAAAAAGAATACACAAGCCATATTTGATAAAAATACAGTGGAGTTTGTCACGGTGGCTGCTGAATTTTGCGGTTTCCTGGAACGGGTTTCCGAGCAGAAACGCAGTCAGTTTGTTGATACGGCTCTGAAACTGCTGCCCTTGCTTTATCTGAAGGCATCGCTGCTTCCCGAATGTGAGCGGATGGAGGATTTTGATCCCGAAACCTTCGTGACCGAGAGCGATTATGAGCAGTTGCGCAGGGAAGTGGCGGCACTGATGGGCGACCGTGATGACTATCTGGAAGTGTTTCTCGATGATATGATGTATAGTGATACTCCGATTCATCAGACCGTTTCCGAAGGACTGGCAGACATCTACCAGTCGGTGAAGGACTTTATCTGCGTGTTCCGTCTGGGACTGGAGCAGACCATGAACGATTCCCTGGTGATCTGCCGGGAACAGTTTGCCGAGTTCTGGGGACAGCGTCTGGTCAATCTGATGCGGGCCTTGCATGAAGTGAAATACAGCCGTCACGCAGCAGACGACGAGGAAGACGATTGCGGATTTGAAGATGAAGGAGTGACTGAAGACGAACTGTACGAAGGCCTGGATATGGGAGAGGAATAGATTAAAAACAACCGATAGAAAACGAATGATTGTCATACCGAACAAAATAGACAAAAAAGTAATTGCCGAACTGCCGAAGGTGGTTTTCCCCGGACGGATTTATGTCATTTATACCGAAGCCGATGCACGCAAGGCTGTTGCATACCTGAATTCTCATGCACTGGTGGGAGTAGATACGGAAACCCGCCCTTCTTTTCGTAAGGGAATGGTGAATCAGGTGGCGTTGTTGCAGGTGGCTACGGCAGATGCTTGTTTCCTGTTTCGGCTGAACCATATCGGATTGCCCGATTTCCTGGAAGAGTTTCTCCAGAACGATGTGCTCAAGGTGGGACTTTCGCTGAAGGATGACTTCCGGATGCTGAGCCGTAGAAACCGGCAGGATCCCCGCACGGGAAACTGGGTGGAACTTCAGGATTATGTACCTCATTTCGGCATTGAAGAGATGAGTCTGCAAAAGATTTATGCCTTGCTTTTCGGGGAGAAGATTTCGAAAACGCAACGGCTGTCCAACTGGGAAGCGGAAACGCTGACGGAAGCCCAGCAGTTGTATGCGGCCACCGATGCCTGGGCCTGCGTACGGATTTATGAATATCTGGAAGAGTTGCGCCGGACAGGTGACTACCGGATTGAAAAACAGTGATAACCTTTTTAATTATACAATAAACGTGTCTTATAAGAAAGTATATCTGAAACCCGGTAAGGAGGAATCGTTGAAGCGTTTCCATCCGTGGGTGTTTTCTGGGGCTATTGCCCGTGTGGAGGGAGAGCCCGAAGAAGGGGAAGTAGTAGATGTTTATACCTCGCAGAAAGAATTTATAGCTTGTGGTCATTTTCAGGTGGGAAGCATCGCGGTGCGTGTGCTTTCTTTCCGTCAGGAAACCATTGACCATGCGTTCTGGGTACGCCGTCTGGGGGTGGCCAAGGATTTGCGCCGTGCTCTGGGACTGATCGGTAACCCGCAGAACAATACTTATCGTCTGGTACACGGAGAAGGCGATAACCTGCCGGGACTGATCATTGACGTTTACGATCATACGGCGGTCATGCAGGCTCACTCTGCCGGCATGCATGTCTATCGTATGGAAATTGCCGATGCTCTGAGCGAAGTGATGGGGGATGTAATCCAGAACATTTACTACAAGTCGGAAACAACCCTGCCTTTCAAGGCGGATCTGCTGGCTACCGAGAACGGTTTCATCAAGGGAGGCAGTCCGGAGAATATCGCCATGGAAAACGGACTGAAATTCCATGTGGACTGGCTCAAGGGACAGAAGACTGGTTTCTTTGTCGACCAGCGTGAGAACCGTCATCTGCTGGAACACTACGCTAAGGGGCGGAACGTACTGAATATGTTCTGCTATACCGGCGGTTTCTCTTTCTATGCCATGCGCGGAGGAGCGAACCTGGTGCATTCCGTGGACAGCTCTGCCAAAGCGATCGATCTGACCAATGAGAATGTGGAACTCAACTTCCCCGGTGATGCACGTCACCAGGCTTTTGCGGAAGATGCGTTTAAGTTCCTCGACCGGATGGGTGACCAGTACGATCTGATTATTCTTGACCCGCCTGCTTTTGCCAAACACCGGGATGCCTTGCGCAATGCCCTGAGAGGCTATACCAAACTGAATGCAAAGGCTTTCGAAAAGATTCGTCCGGGAGGCATCCTGTTCACTTTCTCCTGTTCACAGGTGGTCAACAAACAGGATTTCCGCAATGCAGTCTTTACGGCTGCTGCCCAGAGCGGACGCAGCGTGCGGATCCTCCATCAGCTGACTCAGCCGGGAGATCATCCGGTGAATATTTACCATCCAGAAGGCGAATACCTCAAGGGACTGGTACTTTACGTGGAATAATATAAAATCCCTCTATTTCATTTTTCTGGCTCAACTGAGTCCCGGAGTTGAAATAGAGGGATTTTTGTTTTTTTTTGACAATTCTTGAAAATCCGATAAAAAGCAGGCTGCAGCTGCCGGAAAATATTCTTGTCTGTTCTGCACTTTCAAAAGTAAATATCGGAGCTGAAAAATATTCTGACAAAATGCAGAAAAGCCAACTAATTCGCTGCATTGTGCGGACTAGTTGGCTTTTCTATATTATTTATAGAAGCTGATTACTGCAGCTCTGTTCATTTCAGGTTCTGAGAAATGACTGCCTACACCCATACCTTTTGCATCAATACGGTCTGCTTCAATACCATATTTATTTACAAGGATTTCTTTTACAGTATAAGCACGTTCTTCACTGAGTTTCTGGTTAAATTCCTCTCTGCCTTCAGGAGATGCATAACCTTGAACTTTCACCTTGACATCAGGATTGTTTTTCATGAAGTTTGCAATGTTTTCCAGATTTGAGAGTTGGCTCTTTTCTAATAATGCATAATTTTGTCTGAATGAAACAACAGGTTCCATTGTATAATCTAATTGGTTACCTTTGTTCATTTCAGCATTTTTTCTGCAATTGTTCAATTCACTTTGCAGAGCTTCGTTTGTCTGTTGAGCAGCTGTTACATTGTTCTCCAGATCGTTAACCTTACTGCGCATTTCGTTGATCTGCTCGTTTAGTCTGTCAACTTCATCCTGGCTGTATCCTGTTGTTGTTGACATGTGGTGCTTTCCATTGCTACATTTGAAGTGATAAGTAACTCCTCCCATAAGTTCAAATCTGGAAGCATTGTACAGATCTCTGGTTCCTGTACCATCGATAACAGCTACATAGGCAGGTCTCACCTTTATAGTCCACTGTTTGCCTTTACCAAGGTTGAAGTTAAATGATCCACCAGCTCTCATAGACAAAGCATTGTCAATGTGATTCTTTTGGAATTCATTGAATAAACCGGCACCGACAATACCTTCAATTTCAAACAATCTAGGCTGTCCAAGATAGCCGCCAAAAAGATTCATGAAATTGATTTTTCCGTTCAAAGTAAGATTAAGGTCATCAAAAGCAGTACTGCTGGCTGTTGTATTGATACCTGTGATACCTTCGAAAGAAACACCGAGAACCGGAGTGATTTGTTTCCCTAATTCAATACCTAAAGCCGGACGCATTTTATCGAAGTAAGGAGAGTGTACAGTTCCTACCATTACACCACTATACCAGTTGTCGAAAAACTTGTTGCCCGTAACCATCTTTTGCTGAGCACTGACAGGTAGCAACATTGCTGCTGCCAGTAAAGTTAGAATTGTTTTTTTCATTTTTATATACATTTTATATAAGAATACCATTTAAAAATATAAGTGGATTCTGTTGGTTGATAATTTATATATTTTTCTGTTTTCACGGAAAAACCGATTTCTGTCTTGGATTTTTTTATCCTTGTAACAAATAATCAGTTATTCTGCTTGATTCTATTTCTTTTGGAATATATTGTCTGATGATCTTGTTTGTACTCTCATTAGAATATATAATTCCAAAATATTTTCTACAAAAATACAAATAATTTTTAAATAACTTTATTCTGTGGCGTAAAAAATTAGCTGCGGCTCACTTCCAGACCTTTGTCTGACAGACTCATTTCTACGAAACGGGCCAGGCTGTTAGGCGGATTCTGCTGCAGGATCTGACGGATGCGTACGGCTGCTTCCGGATCCTTGGCTACCATGTAGAGATAACCGCCACCACCGGCTCCCGGCAGTTTGTAACCCAGACACAGATCGTCAATCTGACCGGTCAGTGCAGCTACGGCCGGCGGATTGGTTCCTGCATCCAGCAGCTGGTTCTGCTGCCAGGTCTTGCGGATCAGTCGTCCGGTAGCTTCGAAGTCGTTGCGCTGGATAGCGTCGTAGAGATCCAGAGCATGCTGTTTCATTTCACCCAGCAGTTGCAGGTGTGAAGTGGAGTTCAGGAACATGCCGCGTACGATTTCTGCCAGAATGCCTTTGGCCGTACGGGTAATGCCGGTATAATAAAGCAGGTGACACTTGCTGTATTCCGGATCGGTAAACAGATGTTCCGGCAACCAGCGTACAGACGGATTCTGTGCCCATCCCGACTGTGTCTGAAGCAGTTTTACGCCCTGCAGCACACCTCCGTACTGATCCTGCCATCCGCCGCCGGTAGTCAGCAGCTGTTCCAGAATCAGCGTGCGGTTGCATACTTCGTGCTTGTCCCAGTTCAGTCCGCAGAAGTCGTTGACTGCTCCCAGTACCGTCGAAGCCAGGATGGAGCTTGTGCCCAGTCCTGAACCTGCCGGAATAGCCGACAGGAGAGTAACCTCGATACCTGCACCGAATGCTTTCAGCTGTTCTTCCAGAGATGCATAATGTTCCGTACTGAAATCCGGGTGGAAACCGGCCAGTACCAGTGCTGCCTTAGGAATGGAGAAGGGTGAACCTACTTTGTTGAATCCTGCCAGTTCTTCGTAAGTATGGATGATTTCAATGGCTCCCAGGTCGATGGAACGCAGTACCACCTGATACTCCTTGCTGGGTTTCACGTACACTTGCAACGGGGGCTGTCCGTTCAGTTCGATGGCCAGGTTCACCACGTTTCCACCTTCCATCAGACTGTAGGGTGGGGTGTCTGTCCATCCGCCTGCCAGGTCGATACGTACCGGGCTTCGTCCCCAGACAATCTGGTCGGCATAGACCGACATGCGGGGATGCTGGCGTTTGTTGACGGTAGCGGTCAGTCCTTCACGCATCAGACGGAAGGCCAGATCTTCCTGTTCCTTGCCGTCCTGTCCTTTCAGAGTCAGGGTACGTGAACGGAACATCGCGTCACTGATGCGGGTCATCAGCGGAGCGGTTTCCGGCAGTGGAGCCGGCAGTTCCAGCCCTTCTGCAGCATATGCTTCCGCAGCTTCCTGCAGGTTCAGCTGATAGAACACACTCTGTTCCCAGTTACGTGCCAGTGCGTTCCAGCTGTCTTTCCGGAATGCCTCACGCTGGGCAGTCAGCCGTCTCAGGTTGGCATAAGCAGAGATTTCGTCGGCCGAAACCTTTCTGGCTTCTTCCCATACCTTCCGTCCGGCTTCCAGTTCCGGTTCCGAAGTCATCCATCGCAGGGCGAGACCCAGCTGTTCCGTGTCCTTGCATACCGGGAAGATCCGTGCTGCCTGCAGGTCGTGATTCTGTTCGATATCGGCCACATTCAGCTGACGGGCTGCCAGCCATTCTCCGGCGGGACGTCCCTGATACATCACGTCCGGATTGTCGAGCGCTCCCTTGAAGGCATCGTTGAATCCGTACGGACGTGCCACGTAGTCACTCTCTCCGAAAGGAACGACGTCGATACAGACTCCCTCCGGCACGTTCAGTGTCCAGTCGTTCATCGGTACTCCCGTGATGATATTGCGGTTGTGAAGCGTCCATCTGGCTCCTACGCAGCTGTTTTCCACCCAGGTCTGTGAGTTCTCGGCCGTCAGCCGGTAGTTCAGCACAGCGTTCTGTACGAACATTTCCGGATGGGGTTTCACCTTCCGGTGCATGATGGCCCGCTGGTCGATGACCAGGTTCTGTACGGCCAGTGTCGATGACAGCATTTCGCGGCTGGTTCCGTAGTGGTAGAATTCTCCTTCCGGCAGAGGAAGAATGGCTACGCTCAGCTGGTTCAGTTCTTCGTCTACGATCCGCGGATGTTCACCCAGAGCCAGTCCGAATTCCGAATACATGTCGTAGAATCCCAGGCTGCCGTTCTTCATCGAACGTTTCACCATCAGGTCAATTGCGCGGTCGCTCAGCAGCCAGATGCCGATATCCATCAGGAAAAGATAGTTCTGCATCAGGTCACCCAGCTGTTCTACGGAAGGCTTCTGCAACATGAAGTCCAGACGCTCCGGTGTGTTGCGTGAAGACACGAAGACTCCGTGATTTTTGGCCAGATTCGGGTCCACCCACAGTCCGTAGCATACGACGTCTGCTTCCGGAATGTCCTGCAGGGCTTTTCCGGCACGGATATAAACGTCTCCGCTGGCAATCAGCGTGTGGAGTGAATCCGGTGCTTTCTGCATGATCTGCTCGTAAAGCGGCAGCTGCAGGGACAGCAGGTTCTGGGTAAGCCGTTGTCCGCGTCCCCAGCGGAACACCGGTATCGGAGTCAGTATCTTTCCGGAAGGAGCATATCCCGGCAGACGGCGGCTCTGTCCTCCTGCATGCAGCAGGATACGTTTTTCCCTGGCCAGCCAGTCAGTCAGGGCTTCTTCGTTGTTTTCATTGGCTTTACAGGCTTGCAGCAGCCAGGCAGTTCCGCCTCCTGATCCCAGCTTGCTTCCGATGGGGTCAGAGGTGCAGAACCATTCTTTGCGGTCTGCTTTCTCGATGTCATAAAAGCATTCCACCAGGTTGGGTGGAAGTGAGAGTAGTTTCTTCATTGCTTATTCTTGCTTTTAGTTTGAATTCGTTTATTTTGCCGGGCTGTCTTCCGGTGTTGCTTCCACATATCCGACAGGCATTTCCACCGAAGCATATCCCAGCTGTTCGATGCGTACCATCACCTGTGATTTTCCGTCGATTTCCGTCAGTTCGCCGTCCAGTCCTGCCAGCGGTCCTTTGATGACCCGTATCTTTTGTCCCGGGGCGAGGGGAGTATTGATGAAGTGTACAGCTTCTTCCGAATAGTCCAGCATGAAGCGGAAACGCTGCATTTCCTCGTCGCGGATTACGGCCGGCCGGTGGGTGCAGCGGTCTATCAGACAGCCGCTCACGGATGGAATGTTTCTCATCACGGACAGTCGTACCTGTTCGGAAGCCCGGATGAAGATCATCATCGGGATGACCACCACTTGCAGCTTCTTGCGGCGGTCGCTCCATTGCCGGACAACTTCCTGTACCGGGAGATAATGTTCCACTCCCATTTGTCCCAGCTTTTCGGCCACCTTCTTTTCGTGGTGCATGCGTACATACATCGCATACCAGTTCTCTTTCTCCATATCTTTTTCTTCTGTTATACAGTTTGATGGTTGATGCAGATACCTTTCTGATACCATTCATAAAGGCGATGAATGCCTTCGTCTATTTCGATGCGGTGGTGCCATCCCAGGGCATGCAGACGGGTTACGTCCGTCAGTTTGCGCAGGGTTCCGTCCGGCTTGGAGCGGTCCCATCGCAGTTCTCCCCGGAAGCCCACTTCGCGGATGATCATTTCGGCAGCTTCGCGGATGCTGATCTCCTTGCCGGTACCAATGTTGATGTGGCAGTTGCGGATCTCTTCTCCCTTTCCGGCACAGATATCCTTGAAATCCACATTCAGCAGTACGTGGACACTGGCGTCTGCCATTTCCTCGCTCCACAGGAACTCCCGCATCGGTGTGCCTGTTCCCCAGAGGGTTACCGCTTCCGGCGTGATACCGAATTTGGCCAGCTTTTCCAGAATCACCTGTTCCGTACAGCTTCCGTTCACCCCTTCCACCGGTCTCAGGTCGATATCCTTTCTGACAGCCTCCCAGTTGCCTTCATTCAGGCATCTGGCCAGATAGATCTTGCGCATCATGGCCGGCAGTACGTGACTGTTCTCCAGATGGAAGTTGTCATTCGGCCCGTACAGATTGGTCGGCATGACGGCGATATAATTGGTGCCGTATTGCAGGTTGAAACTTTCACACATTTTCAGTCCCGCAATCTTTGCGATGGCATACGGTTCGTTGGTATATTCCAGCGGGGAGGTGAGGAGAGCCTCTTCCTTCATCGGCTGGGGAGCTTCCCGCGGATAGATGCAGGTACTTCCCAGAAACAGCAGTTTTCTGACACCGTGTCTGAAACTTTCCCCGATGACATTCTGCTGAATCTGCAGGTTCTGGTAGATGAAGTCTGCCCGGTAGTGCAGGTTTGCCAGAATCCCGCCCACATGAGCGGCTGCCAGAACCACTGCCTCCGGCTGTTCCTCGTCGAAGAACCGCTTCACGGCTATCGGATCCAGCAGATCCAGTTCCTGGTGCGTGCGTCCCGTCAGGTTGGTATATCCGCGCTGCTTCAGGTTGTTCCAGATGGCAGAACCCACCAGTCCCCGATGGCCTGCCACGAATATTTTTGCAGATTGTTCCAGCATGATATCTTATTAATCTAATTGAGCTTTCAGATGCAGTTTTTTCACGAAGCGCATATCGTGTTCCACCATGATGCGTACCAGTTCACTGAACGGAGTCTTGGTGGGGTTCCATCCCAGCAGTTCACGTGCCTTGGTCGGATCACCCAGCAGCTGTTCCACTTCGCAGGGACGGAAATACTTCGGATCCACTTCCACCAGCACTTTGCCGGTAGCCGTGTCGATTCCTTTCTCGTCCACGCCGCTGCCTTCCCATTTCAGTTCAATGCCCAGGTAGTGGAAAGCCAGCGTACAGAATTCCCGTACGGTATGCATTTCACCGGTGGCAATGACGAAATCTTCCGGAGTTTCGTGCTGCAGGATCAGCCACATACATTCCACGTAATCTTTGGCGTATCCCCAGTCACGGCGGGCATCCAGATTTCCCAGATACAGCTTGTCCTGGAATCCCTGTTTGATACGGGCAGCAGCCAGGGTGATTTTGCGGGTCACGAAAGTCTCTCCGCGCCGTTCACTCTCGTGGTTGAACAGGATACCGTTCACGGCAAACATCCCGTAGCTCTCGCGGTAATTCTTGGTAATCCAGAATCCGTACTGCTTGGCCACTCCGTACGGAGAACGCGGATAGAACGGTGTCGTTTCCTTCTGCGGAACTTCCTGCACCTTTCCGAACAGTTCCGAGGTAGAAGCCTGATATACCCGGCAAGTCTTTTCCAGACCGCAGATACGCACAGCCTCCAGCAGGCGGAGTGTTCCCACAGCATCCGCTTCAGCCGTATATTCCGGCACGTCGAATGACACCTTTACGTGGCTTTGTGCAGCCAGGTTGTAGATTTCCGTCGGATGAATGTCTCCGATGATTCGGATCAGTGAACTGGAGTCCGTCATGTCTCCCCAGTGCAGGTTCACCAGACGTTTCTGTTTCATGTCGCGCACCCATTCATCCAGATACAGATGTTCGATGCGTGCCGTGTTGAATGAAGACGAACGGCGGAGAATGCCGTGTACTTCATATCCTTTTTCAATTAGAAATTCAGCCAGATAGGAGCCGTCCTGTCCGGTGATCCCGGTGATCAGAGCCACTTTTCTCATGGTTTCATATTTTAGAGGTTATTCTTTTCTATTGTTTCTTCCGGGGATAAGTCACGGCATACAGCGTGATGTAAAGGAAACATCCCAGCGGTACGACAAATCCCAGCGCCATCGATGCGTGGTCGGCAATGTATCCCATGGCCAGCGGTGCGACAGCTCCACCTACGATCGACATGATCAGAAAGGAGGAAGCCCGTTTGGTATGGGTGCCTGTTCCCCGGATCGCCAGGGCAAAGATAGTAGGAAACATGATTGATTCACACAAAAAGCAGAAGAAAAATGCACCGATGGACGACATTCCGCTGCCGAAGAGAATCAGAATCATGGTCACTGTTGCTCCCGCTCCGCAGAACACCAGCAGCCGTTCGGCCCGTATGAATCTCATGATCCAGCTTCCTCCCATGCGTCCGGCCATGAACATGCTCATTCCTCCGAACGACAGCCACAGCGAAGCTTCCCGTGCCGTGATGCCGGCATGCTCCGTCACGTAGTTGATGAAAAAGCTGTTGATACCCGTCTGGGCTGCCACGTAAAGAAACAGGGCGACCAGTCCCCACGTAAAGTTCCGGTGACTCCAGAGCGAGCCGGCAGCTTCTCCGCCGGTCTGTACCTCCGTTTCTGCCGGCTGGTTCATGCCGATCTCCGGCAACCGGATCCGGGAGAAGAAAAGAGCCACCAGCAGCACGATAATCCCGATGATGGCATAAGGAGTCGAGATGCTTCCGCTTTCCCCGTTTTCAGAAAACAGAAACAGACCGCCTACCAGCGGTCCGCAGATCCATCCCAGTCCGTTGAATGACTGAGCCAGGTTGATGCGGCGTTCTGCCGACTCCGGTTCTCCCAGTACGGTCACATACGGATTGGCGGCAGTTTCCAGACAAGTCAGTCCGCAGCCGATAATAAAGAGAGAAAACAGGAAGAACTCAAAACTCATGATCCGTTCTCCCGGAATGAAGAGCAGGGCACCGATGCCGTACAGCAGCAGTCCTGTAAGCACTCCTGCCCGGTAGCCGTAGCGCCGGATAATGTTTCCGGCAGGCAGGGCCATCAGGAAATACCCTCCGTACACCACCGCCTGAATCAGGGCAGACCGTGTCTTGGTGATTCCCAGTGCATCTTGAAAATGCTTGTTCAGTACGTCCAGAATACTGTGGGCAAATCCCCACAGAAAGAACAGGGAAGTGATCAGAATAAACGGCAGCAGAAAGTTCTTGCCGTCCCGTGTCTGTACCAGCTTCACCTTTTCATTCGATTGTTTCATAATCAGATTTATTTTTTAGAAACGCTTCAGGGTCAGTGTCGCATAATCCGATTTCAGGATCAGCCATTTCCCGTCTGCCTTGATGACGTCGAAAGTCGTATCCGTACTGTCCAGTCCGAAGGGATGAAGCTCTTCCCGCGTAGCCGGACGTGAATTTTCCGGGGTTGCATAGGTACTCATTTCCTTCAGGGTGACGGTATTCGTCTCCTCGTCGTAGCGGTACCGTCCCCGGAACGAACCGGCTCCCAGATCTCCGCCACGTTCCGATACCTCTGCCACCCAAAGCTGGATGCTGTAATAGATGCGGTTGCAGGGATGAGTTTCCCCGTCCGCCTCTGTGGTGAACTCCAGCAGTTGCCAGAATCCTTCTATGTTGCTGTTCATCGGAGCTTTCTTGCAGCCTGCCAGCAGACAGAGCAGCAGACAGACAAGCCCATAATGCATTGTTCTTTTTATCGTTGTCTTCATATCTTTCAGGTTTTTACATTCAGTGATCATTTGCCGGTCCGTTTCCGTTCCGCTTTAGAACTTTCCCGTCTTTCGCAGGGTGATCATTCCTCCGGTGGAATTGCCCAGGTAATTTCCCCGGTCCATTCCCAGAGCTACGGAAGCACTCCATCCCTTGAAACGTTCCGGAGCATATGTCACCTCCCACAGCGAACTGAACTGCTTGCGTTGCTTGTCCAGCGGGTTTTCATACGTACCCCAGTGACGGGCAAATGAAATCAGTACCCGCCAGTTCCATTCCTCAGCCGGCTGTCCGGTCAGTCCCAGATGATGTGCCCGTACCCGGTTGCTTCTGAATGTGATTTTTCCGTCGTTGTAAGCCGGTCCCGGCAGGAGAGGATTTCCCATGCCCATGCCTGCATGCTGCCAGGCTCCGTACAGATAATGATAATAGTAACTGTCACAGGCGCTGATCTGATATTCCGGAAACTGTCCCCAGAAGCTGTCAAATAGCATCGGACCGCTCTGATCCTTCGTACACAGCCCTTCCCAGACAGCCGTACTCAGCCAGCGGTTTTTCGGGAGAGTCACTTCCAGACCGATCAGACCGTCCTTCCAGCGTCCGTATTCCCAGAACATCTGCGACGTGTCCTCAAAATAATGCTCCAGATAAGCCCGCAGTGTCCAGTCACCCACATAGCCGTTCAGGGCGAAGTTCCAGCTTCCCAGCATGTTGCCTTCCACATTCACCTGTTCTCCCTCCGGAGTATCACTTCCTCCCGCCTGTGGGAAGAACGCTTTCCAGAAAGCTTTGGCATTGCTGGGCATGTCCAGTGTCAGCTTGCCGTTTCCGTCAGCCTGCTTCTCATACTGATCCCCGCCGAACTGTGTGGCCATCAGCAGACCAAATTCAAACTCCACCGGCAGTTTCTCCCGGTTTCCCAGCCGGAGCAGCAGCGACTTGCTGTGATACAGCAGATCCTGAATATATTTGTTTCCCGCGGCAGTAAACTCCTTCTGCCACTTGTTGTCCGTAAAGGCACCGTATGCCAGATGGCCCTTGAAAGCCAGCCATCCGCCCGTACCCGGGACATTCAGATAATCCCTGATGTCAATCCGCACCTGGGGCACCGGACGCGCATTCGGTCCTTCCACCATGGCCCCACTGCTCAGAGACGTATTTCTTTCCAGAGGAAAAGCCCCCCGTTCCTTGCTACCGATACTCAGCCGGAGCGCCTTCCATGTCAGATCCGCATAAGCCTGCTGCACCACGAAACCCATACCTCTGGTATCTGCTCCGTGGTTGACCGTGCCGGCCAGATCCAGGGCAGCATCAATCTGCCATCCTTTATTTAAAGTCTGATGATATCCGATTCCAGCCCGCAGATATCCGGAGTTCGGAGCTGTAGTACCCAGTCCGTAGCGGTTGGATGTGAACCACAGGGGAGCATACGTGCCCGTTCCCGCCGTGGCACCTGCCTCTATGCGATATTCCCATTCCGGCGATTGGCCGTGCGCCTGTCCGTAAGCCGTGCAAACCGTCATGCAGAGAATTCCTACATATTTCAGTTTCATTCCTTTATAGTTTGGTTAAGTTTTTACTTCAGAACCGCAGTTCCGTTACACAATTCTCCGCAAAGATGCAAAAGATTTCTTACTTTGCCAAACAATCCCTTTCCTTTCCGGCTCCTCTGCCGTTCACTGGCTTTTTCCTGCCGCCCGTATGCGGCCTGTCAGAGGGTCATTCAGGAAAACAGTTTTCCCAGCAGCCCTTTGCGCTTTTTCCGGTCATTTTCCCGTCCGGTATCATCCGCCAGACAGTCCGCTACCAGTTCGTTCAGACTGATTCGTTCCTTGACGATCCGGTAAATGATTCCCCAGTCCATCATTCCACCCAGGTTTCTGTCGTCAATGAACAGATCCGCCTTCAGCTTGCGCGAAAAATGATCATGTCCTGCCTTTTCCTCCGGATAGTTCCGGTTCACCGCATAAAATTCCAGTCCCCGGGCCTTGCAGAACTCCACTGCTTCGTCCAGCAGCCTGCCTTCCCGCACACTCCACAGAATCAGCCGGTGTCCTTCCCGCTGGAGCGTTTTCAGTGTCTCAATGGCGAACGGCAGCTCTCTGCCGATTTCCGGATACCGGTGTTCCACGATTGTTCCGTCAAAATCTACTGCAATAATCATAACTGTTTCAGGTTTGAAAGTCCCATGCCGATCAGGGTCGGCTCCGTTTTCAGGTTCTTGTCCGTGGGTCCGGTTTCTTCCGTCTCTTCCGGCTCATTCATCTCGTCAAGCGGATAATACTGCTGCCGGTACTCCGCCGGTGTACAGTGATACTGCCGCTGAAAAGCCCGGTAAAAAGTACAGCGCGATTCGATGCCGCACATCCGTGCGATCTCGTCCACCGGATAATTCATGTACTCCAGCAACAGGGAAGCTGCGTATTTCATCCGCATCCCTTCGATCAGCTTCTTGAGCGTCTTCTCCTTGGAGTATCTCCTTACGGCCATGCAAAGATACTTTTCGTTGGAGTCCAGTATTTTGGCCAAGGTGCTACGGTTCAGGTTTTCCTGAGTAAAATTTTGGTCACGCTGCAGGTAATCTATCAGTTTCCGGTAAGTAAATTGCAGTAAAGCCAGATTGACCTTTAATTCTTTCTTTTCTTCCATGATTTTCTAATATGCATTCTTTTCTCCATGTACGGCGTTCGCCACAGTTTTGTAGATGATGTACAGATCCAGCCAGAAACTCCAGTGCTCGATGTACCAGATATCCCCGCGGATACGTCCTTCCATATCCTTCAGCTCCTTCGTCTCCCCGCGGTAACCCGTCACCTGGCTCCAGCCCGTGATTCCCGGCTTCACAAAGTGACGCACCATATACTTGTTGATCAGTTTCGAATACTCCTCCGTATGCTTCAGCATGTGCGGACGTGGTCCCACCACGCTCATGTCGCCCATCAGCACATTGATAAACTGCGGCAACTCGTCGATGCTCGTTTTGCGCATGATGTTTCCCCACTTCGTCTTCCGCGGGTCATCCTTCGTTGCCTGCACCTTGTCCGCATCCGCATTCACCTTCATGCTCCGGAACTTGTAGCAGTAGAACTCCTTGTCGTTCAGTCCGTTCCGTTTCTGCCTGAAGAAAATCGGCCCCGGCATGGTCATCTTCGTGATGATGGTCACGATGATCAGGATCGGGATAAACAGCGTGCAGAGGAAACACAGCGAGAATACGATGTCAAATGTCCGTTTCACGAACTTGTTCCCCAGCTGGCTCAGCGGATCCGGCCGCAGGCTCAGGAAGGGCACACTGCCCAGCATGTTGAAGTACATCCGGTTCTGCAGGTAGTTATGCACGTTCGGCACACTGTAGAAATGCACCAGGTGGTTTTCGCAGAAGTTGATGATCGGAATGATCACGTCCCGGTCCTTCGAAGGCAGACAGCAGAACAGGAAGTGTACCTTCGGATGCTGTCCCAGATAAGCCGTCACGTCTTCCGGCCGTCCCAGATACGGACATTCCTTCGGATAGCGGTTGCTGGGTTCGTGGTCAAAATAACCGATCACCCGGAATCCCGCATACGATGCCTCCGTCAGTTCCCGGTACAGCTCCACGTTGTTTTCATAACTTCCCACCAGCACCACGAAGCGCAGGTTTCCACCCCGTGAGCGGTAACTCTTCACCAGGTAACGCAGCGTCAGCCGGAATGCCGCCAGACAGACAAGCAGGGTTGCCAGATAGCCTGCAAACAGCTTCGACCAGGCATCCGTATAGTGTCCTACGGTGAGGATACATCCCGCCAGAATGGCGAAGACAAACATATTCTGCACCACGTGGCCCACAATCCGGTAAGCATACACTTTGCGGTTGTAGAGCGAAACCCCCGTATTGATCGCCGTGATGAAATAACACAGCATCAGCGTCAGCATGATCTGTGTTTGCGGTACTCCCATCGTTTTTTCCCAGCTGCTTCCCTGCGCCCAGCTGTAAAACAGTCCGAACAGCCCGCCGCAGATCAGAGTCTCCGTGATGATGACTATTGTGTTCACCATCCGCTTGTAGGTGAGTAGCTTATTTCCCATAGAATTGTTGGTTTTATTAGTCGGTTACTAAAATTTTATTTTTGCTGTAATGAATTGTGGTATCTTCCAGGCCATTTTCTGCAGTTTCGTCCAGGTGGGAGGGAGGCCGTGGCTCCGGTACATGCGTACATCCTCCTGCCACATCTGCTTCCGTCTGGCGCTGTCGGTAGAAAGTCCTCCCATCCGCATCCTTACGATGTACTCGTTCAGATATTCCACCTTCAGATCCGCTTCATACAGATAGCGGAACAGGAAATCCGAATCCGCTGCAATCTTGTAACTCTCGTCATACAGGCCCAGCCGGTCAATGCAGGATTTGCGGATATAGCAGGTCGGATGCAGGGGAAGCCATCCGTGTTTCACCTTCCATTTGCTGTACGAGCCCCCCATCCAGTTACGGATCACCTTGTCCGTATTCTGATAGTCAACGAACAGTCCGTTGCCGTATACGAAGTCCGCACCGCTTTGTTCAAACTTCCGGACCATCTTACTGATGGTATCCGGGGAATACAGGAAATCATCACTGTGCAGCAATCCGATGACATCTCCGGTTGCTGCCCGGATGCCTTTGTTGATCCCCTCATACATTCCTTTGTCGGGTTCCGAAATGATCCGGCTGATCCGGTCTTTGTATTGGTTAATCACTTGCAGGGAGCGGTCCTTGCTGGCTCCGTCCACTACGATATATTCAATTTCTGGATAATCCTGGGCCAGCACGCTTTCAATAGCTTGCCCGATGGTTGCTTCACGATTGAAGCAGGAAGTGATGATAGAAACTTTCATCAAAAGAAATTTATTTTAGATATTGCGGAATAGTCTTGATTTCCGCTGATGTGGAGAATATGCCTATAATATATAGGGCCTTTATAGCATATTTTGTTAGAGTTGAAATAGAAAGGAATCTTATTTTATAATCCGTTTTCTTATAACTGAAGCTGGATTACCTTGATAAATGGAAAACGCTTCCATATTTTTGGTTGCAACAGAACCAACTGTCAATATAGCATGAGATTTAACCGTTACACCAGGGCAAACAACAGATTTAGCCCCAATCCATGCCCCATCTTCTACCACGATAGAAGCATTCCGATAATCAAAAGTAGATAATGTATAATCATGATTACCAGTCAACAATAATGCGCCTTGAGATATACAGACATTGTTTCCTATAGTCACATAGTCTAAATTGTCAATCCAACAATCTTCCCCCAACCAGACATTTTCCCCTAAAGTCAGTTTCCAGGGAAATTTGATGCAGACATTATTTTTTATAACTAATCCTTTACCAATCTTTGCTCCGAAAGCCTTTAACAAAGCTATTTTAATACCCATAAAGGGATTCCATGATGCACGAACAAATAAGGCATTTACAAAGTACCAGAGAGTTTGTTTGATAAATCCAGCACCTTTATCAAAATTATCAGTCGTAAAAGAAGATAAATCTGACGTTTTCATTTATTTAAAACCAGTTGAAATATTTTGTCTAAATTTGCGATGTACTGTTCTTCTGTATATTGTGTAATTGCAGTTTTATAGTTTGTACTTGCAATGTCTTTAAGTACATTTCTATTTTGATTTAAATATTGTATGTAATCATAGATTTCGTTTAAGTCTATATTATTCTTATCCACGACCAATCCATTAACTTTATCTTTTGTAATATCTGGAATTCCGGCATGATTGGTAGTAATAATACCCATGGCATTACCCATTGCCTCTAAGATGGAAATGGGTTGTCCTTCATTAGGATAGCGGGTGGGTAAAATGAAAATATGGCATTTTTGTAACAACGTTTTCTTATTGTCCCCAGATACAATGCCATGAAAAGTCACGTATTCTTGTAATTGATTTTGTTGAATAAAATTTTGTGTAAAAATATGATCTTCTTCTTTAAAAAACTTTCCTGCAAAGTGAAAATGTAAATTCTTCTGTGCATTATTCTTGGCTAGTACTGCTAAATTTAAGACATCTTTAAATCCTTTTGATTCAATGAAATTACTTAAATATAAGATATGTAATATAGCGTTATTTTCAATATCATTTGTTTTTCCCTCTATTAAATTCTGCGAAAGTAAATATTCATTATCTACGCAATTAGGGACTGTAAAAATCTTGGAATTGTCAATCATGCCTTTAAATATATTTTGTAGCATATTCCCAAGCACTATGCATCCATCCAAATTCTTTATTAAGGCATAATTGAGTCTGCGTTGTAAATTCCCACAATTTTCTTCAATTAGATGTCTGTAATATCCTCCGTGAAGATGGATAATGCATTTCTTTTTTTTGCAAGCAATGAGTTTTAATATTAATAAATCTCTCCAATTTCCACCTTTAGTTTGTGATATTGTGAAATAGTATAAATCATTGTGAGAGACTAATATCTTCCACAGATTCTTTAAAATGTTCTTATTATTTGTAATATCTATTTTGTGAAACCGATATCTATCTTTCAGGTGAGAATTGTATAAAGTCTCAATAGCTTTAGAGAGACCATGAATTGGGGGAGGAAATTGTCCAATAATGCAGATTGATTTCATCGTGAGTCAATTATAAAAATTGTTGGTGTGCAATAACCATCTTTTCGATGGTATATTCTTTAATTTTCTCAAGATTTTCTTTTGAGAGTTCTTTGCATAAACTCTCATCAGCCAACATTTTATTTATGCTGTTAGATAATTGTTCCACATTTTCAGTATCGATGATACATTCGGCAGGAAGCAATTCCATTCCTGCCACACATTTATTTGTTGTAATTGTTGGAAGGCCATATCCCATTGCTTCATTGATAACTAATCCCCAAATGTCTTCTCTTGTTGGATGAACAAAAATATCAGCAGCTTTAAAATATAAAGACAGTTCTTGTTTGGTCTTGAATCCTTCAAAGTGTACATTTGTAAGATTCATATCTTGTTGCATTTTAAGATACTCTGGAGTTGGTTTCCCTCCTACAATATAGATACCTACTTCTTTATTTATATGTTGGGATGCTTTCAGTAGAATATCGAATCCTTTTCGTGGTATAAACTGTCCGATAGCTAATACTATCTTGTTTTCAGCAATTTTCAGTTGCTTTTTTATATCTGCTTTTTCTTGATAAGTAACAGGATTTTGCAGAATATCAGATTCTTTTAATGAAGTGAAAGGATATCTGTAAATCCTAGCTTTACTTCCTGCATAAAATTTAATATATTCGTCTGATATCTTGCTTGGACTTATATACCCTTTGGCTCCCGAAAGGAAAAATCTTTTGATGAAGCGTTTTATTTTTGCTTCTTGATAATTGGCCATTGCTCCATCTAGTTCATAATAGTATGGAATCTTTCTTGATTTGATAGAAAGTAACGCCATCATTTCGGTTGCATAGGCATAATTTGTTATCACTATTCTATCATATTTTAAAGACTTGATATATTTAAAAATACTCCAGTCTATTCTTTTTTCTTCAATATTTCCTTCTTTAAGAAATATGGTTTTGAAATTTCTTATTGCATCCTCTTTCCAGTTGAATGTGATTCCTGGTGCTCTTTTGGCTTCAAATAAGACTGTAAGGTCATAATATTTACCTAGTTCGTTATAAAAGTCTATTCGGTATGGGGCAGGAATATTGGTGATAAAAAGAATTTTTTTCAACTGTTTTTCCATAAGTCTAAATATATATTTTGGAGTTTCAGTGCTTCAGTTTTTATATCATATCCTGACTTGTAGATGTCAAACAAGGCTCCTTTCCGTTTGTTTTCTTGGGATATATATTCTATTATTTTCTCCGTCCATACATCTGTGTCTAGTGGTAGAAAAGATACGTTGTGGGCTATTTTTGCATCTTGTGGGATTTTATCAGATAAATAGGTTGTACAACCATTTATTTCAGCTTCAATGGCTACAATTCCAAGTCCTTCAAATAATGATGGTAAAACAAACAAGTCAAAAGCATTGTAGAATAGATTGGCGTCATTTCTTGATCCAGTGAATATTGTGCTGTCTTTTAACCCTAGTCTTTCTACTTTATTTTTAATATTGGACATCAACATTCCTTCTCCGATGAGCATTAATTTTGTATTGGGAAGTTTTTGGTGAATCTTATAGAAGGCGTCTATTAAGAATGTATGGTTCTTTTGGGTGTCAAAGCGTCCTACATGTCCAATAAGGAACTCATCTTCTTTGATTCCCCATTCTTTTCTTACACTTTCTCTAGTAGCAGGTGAGAATATAAATTTTTCTAAATCAATGGCATTCCTGATTATTTGATATGGAGCATTGCCGAAAAGCCAGTTCCCTGCCGCTTCAGAACAAGCCATTCTATGTGTTGCATATAAATTTATCTTTTTTCTAGCTTGTTCTAAGAAAAATAATTTGATAGGGTTTGTAGTTAGATGTTGGGTATTATGGCTATGGGCTATTCGAACAGGTATCCCACATTCTTTGGCTATTTTTAGTACCCATGTACCCATTGCATCCATGTGTGTATGAATGATCTTATAATTATTGTACTTAAAAATCTTCTTTAAATAAGAAGGATATGTCAGTGGATGTTTGCTTTTTTGGGGAACAACATAAATATTGCCTCCTAACTTTTTTATTTCGGCGTCATAATATCCACATCCTCCTGCGTTATGAACTATAAAATCTATTTGGATTTTTTCGCGGTCAAAATTCCGGTAATAGTTCATCATGTATGATTCTATACCGCCACGGTTCATTAGACCACCGTTGACATACAAGATACGTATTGGATTATTTTTCATCACATATCGTTTTTATAGCCTTACTTAGGTTCTCAAAATAATTTTCCCATGTGTATTTAGATGCTGTATGCATGGCATTTATTCCCATTTCTTGAATTTTGTCTTTGTGAGTCATGAACCATTCAATTTTTTCTTTTAATTGTGTTCTATTGCTAGGCTCTATAACGAATCCATTTTTATAATTTTCAATGACATCATTACAGCCTGAGTTAGTAGTACAAATTATAGGGAGTCCACAACTCATTGCTTCTAAGCTAACTTGAGCAAATCCTTCTGCTAGAGATGGTAGGATAAAAATATCAGCTAAATTATAGTAATTGTACAAAATATCATGTGTTACGAATCCAACGAAGTGAATATTGTTATTTTTATTATATTTTTGGAAATATTCTTCTTTAGGAGAGAAAGATCCTATTATGTATAAGTTTATTTTTGAGGGTGGAAAATTAGAGATAACAGAAAGTATATGATGTATGCCTTTTCGGTAACAAACATTCCCAACATAAATAGCAGTTAAGGGTTTAGTTATATTATAATCTTGGATTTGCGATTTTTTCTTAAAAAGAAGTGTGTTTACTCCATATGGAATAATAAAAATTTTTTCAGATGGTACATTGCTAAATTCTAGACTCATTTTTACGAATTTAGAACCAACTAGAAAATATTGTGCTAATGTAAGTTCTTCCTTTATTCTACTCATACTTATTTTGTTATCAATATCTTTCTCTTCAGTTAATATATAACTATCTTTGTATAAATCAGCATCTTTATGGTATGTATAGTATGAGTATAGTCTATTTGCTATAGTGACATCTAAAATTCGTTTAATGTGTGGTGCCTTATTTTTTAGTATTTTAAAACATCGATTTGAATTATAATCGTACATAATGACTGCATCAACATTGTTTTTAATGGCATACTCTGCAACTTTCTTCCCAAATTTATCATGCAAATAATCACTGTATCGTGGAAAAATTTTATGGAGAATTGGAACTTTATGTATTAAAAGAGAAAAAATTCCTTCAAATTCACAATACTGTTTAATAAATTCATTTGGAAGATTTTTGTTTTTTCTTGATTCACATTTCTTTCTAATATTTCCACTTAAAAAATATTTTATAATTCTGGTGATACTATATTTTTTATCATATATCGTTGTAATATATTTGAATAGGGTATTATTTCTATATAGAGCTTCAGCTGTTTTTAGAGAATGTTGTTTACCTTCATGAGCGACTATAATCTTCATAATTATTGTTTTTTTATTTTTAAATATGGAATGGAATAGCCAATAATAAACCATAAAAGGAAGCATCTAGTTCCAGGACCAAATGGTGATTCACCTTCTAGTAATCCATTAAAGGCATATAAGATAAATAATATTTTATTCATAGAAAAAAGCGGAGTATTATTAAGAGAAAAACAAATCTTATAACTCCAAAATAGAAATAATAGTAAAGGAATAAAGCCTATTATTCCTAAATTTAAGAGATTCATAAGGTAAAAATTCTCAATGAAAAGTTTTCCTGTTCCAAAAAATAGATTTTCTGCGAATAATTTATTAAATGTTTCAATCATTGTGTATCGTACATTCATTGAATTCATTTCTTTTGCATCAACATCATCATAAATGAAGTCTGTGAAGATATATTCAAATATGTTAGGGAATAGAAGAATGATGACAAGAAAAATAATGACTAATTTAATTACTGTAGAGAATTTAAGTCCCTTTTTAAAAAGAAGAAACTCTGAAAAAATAATTAAGGGGATAGAAAAAATAGCCGTTCTACATTTCATTGAAATCATCAAGAATAGTGCAGATATGAAATAAATGAAAATACATATTTGTTGTATGCGATTTTTGTTTGTGCTTAGTTTGTAAATTATATATATACTGGTAAGAATTAATATTGCTAAGGTATTTTTTCGTGTACCTAACTGTAAATTATTTTCACTATAATTAAATTCTCCAGATTTTAAATAGAATGAGATTAATAATAAAAAACCTCCTATACTGGTTGCAATTAAAAGTATTCTTTGTAATTGATTTTGTGATATTTTTTTAGATGTATTATTTCCGATAATGAGTAGCATTAGAATTAGAGGAATTCTTTGTATTGATAAAATAGATATATAATCAGATAGCGGGATTATTGCTGTCATAAAAATGCAATAGATGAATAATAATGATAGCAATAATATTGGTATTCTTATATTATATAACGATTTAATTTGGAAACTGAGAATGAGTGGGAGTATCCATAACAGTTGAAGATAAGGGCCTATTTTTAAGTCAATACTCCAACTACTTTGTGACAATATAGTACAAAGTATAGCTGCAAGTAAAGAATAATGGAATAGATTATATCTTTTTTTATTTACATAAAAGTTTGATTCCATATTTTAACAGATATATTAATATATATGATGGAATATATTTTATTATTGTAGCAACATACTTGTCTTTCTTCCTTAGTCTTCCAATGGGACGATAGAATGAATTGTTTTTAATATCACGTAAGTATTCTATTTGTATTTTCTTTGTTCTTTTTTGTAGAAATAATGATATTAGTGATATATTTATATCTGTAGTTATAACAGGTGTGTAAAAATCTTTTAGAGTTGTGCTTTTTAATTGAGAAATCCTTTTTGTTAATTCTTCTATCATATATCTGTATGAGTCAAATTGTATTCGTGTATGTATTAGAGATTTCTCTCTTAATTGGTAGTAATAGGTACAAGCAGAACTTATACCGATTTTTTTGCAGTGCTTAATGTAATCAAATGTAAAAATTAAATCTTCCCTATAAGATATTTTTGGATTGAATGATATATTAAATTGAGATATTATTTCCTTTTTAAAGAGTTTATTCCATGTTGATCCGAATATTCCTGCTTTGGATATTTGTAGTATAATGTTTTCATTGAATTCGAAACTTCCATTCAGAGGAATTGACATATTATGTTTGAACTTTTGATTTATTTCTACAATAGTAAATCCAGTAAATACTATGTCATTTTCTGCATAACTTAGTAAATTCGTAAGATGGTTTGGTGCGATAGTATCATCTGCATCTATAAAAATAATATATTCCCCAATACTTTGATGTATTCCATTATTTCGTGCTGTTGAAACACCTGTCTTGGCTTGTTTAAAATATTTAAACCTTGAGTCTATTGTTGTAAACTTTTTGCATATATCACTAGAATTATCATTTGAACCATCATCAATAATAATAACTTCATAATTTGAATAATTTTGTGCTAAAATAGAATTAAAGCAATTTTCTAAATAATTTCCTAGATTGTAAACAGGGATTATAATTGAAATTAGTTTATTCATAGATTTTTTTGTTTAGATAGTACTTTATAGAAAGTATTTGGGGGGTTGGTTTTATCTTTTGAAATATTTTTATGTTTTTTGTAAGCCGTAATATTTCTTTTATCCATTTATTATTGTAATAACCATTTCTTATTATTGAAATATTGGGTAATTCATTTTGTGCAATTTCTTTAAACATTAATAGCCATTGTGGAATTATTTTGTCATAATTAAATTTATTATTGATATTTGAAATTGTTTCTTCTATATTATTGTCCTTTTCGGATAAAAGCTTAATTATATTTCTACTTAAATTTGATGTATAGTTATACATTAAACTTTTTGAGCTACATATTGTATCTAAAAAACCTCCGAATCTTTTTGTTGTTACAAGACAACCATATATTTGCATTTCTAATGCAGTTATGCAAAAGGTTTCAGTTTCGCCACTTGGATTTGGTACTCCGACTTTAGATATTGCTAGTATTTGATTTTTTTCACTTCCTAAAACTCCACAAAAGTGCACAGATGGTAAAATTTTTCCGGTTTTTTCATCTATTAGATATTTAATAAATATTTTCTCATATGTTTCCTCCGCAATATTATATATTCCTAGTTTTTGGCTTTTATTGTATAAATTTCCTCCTCCGATTACATATAATTCTGCATCTGGAAACTTAGCAATGATCCTTTTCCATTGTTTGGCTAGTAAATGAAATCCTTTGGGCCTTGTTAAGCTTCCTATATATGTTATAATATTTGCTCTTTTATTAAATGGTAGTGTGTTGGTAATAGCCTTTTGTATTTCTGTGGAGGTTAAACCGTTGTAGATGACGCATGATTTATAGAATGCAGGATGATCCCTATAGAAATCTAATTGTTCATTCCCAACACATACGATTCTTGGTATTGATGTAAGATTGTTATAATAAGATAATTTTTTCCTGCTTAAGAAATTATGACACCATATTATGATTTTTGTGTAAGGTGTAGATTCAATATCCTTATTTTGATAATACTCATCTTCATCTTTTAAAATCAGATAATCAATCTTTATTTGATTAGCATATTTAATCATTTCATGTACTGAATCTGTATCTATCAGGTTAAGAGATGATGGGTTCTTTAGCTTTGTTTTTTCTGTACAAAATAGATAAACATTATGATGTAAGCTTAATAAATATGCAACTTGGCATATACAATACTCTGATCCCCCTATACCTGGATTCCCAAACTTTAGTAGACTAAAGTCTATATCGCTTAAATTGTTATTCCTTAAAAAGAATGCTATTTTCATTGTTGATTTTATCATTGAGTTCTTGTTGAATTGCTGGGTCAATAAAAGGACAAGAATTTATTAATGGTTTAATATTAATTTTTATAGGTGTCCACTTTTTTAATTCTTGTATAATTTCTTTTTCGGTAGAAGTTTCTTTTATCATATATGGTGAAGCGATATCTTTTTTGACAGATAGATAGTAATCTCTAAATTTAAATCCATTATCTTCACATGAAAAATGAATTTTGCACCACAAATTAGGAATATTGTATGCATCGGAAATTATAATACCATGTAGACTTGTTGATAAGATATATTGGCATGACAAAATTTGGTCAATAAAATTTGTCCAACTACCATAATTAACAATATCAATGATTAATAAACTGTTTGCGTGATTGTTTATAAATTGTGCTATAGCATGATTTTTTTTATCTGTATGATGTAATATTAGTCCATATTGGTATTTTTTAGGTAATTCTTGCGGATGATAGAATAAAGGGATTAATAAGGCAGGATCTCCAAATATTGGAGGACACTCTACTCCTTTTTGAATTAAAAACTCTCTTGTAAGAGGACCACGAACAGCAAGTACTTTTAATGGCTTATGCTTTAATTTATATTGAGAGGATAAAACTCCACTTCCCCAAATAATGCCTCTTTTATTAGAATACCAATTTATAATACTTCCTATGACCAAATAATTTTTTGTTTTGAATAGTGCATGTTTATAGGGTATCACCTTTTTTCTAGAAAGCATTTCACATAAAAAAATATTTATGTCATCTCCCCAATTAGTATTGGTTGTTTTATAAGATGGTAAACTCATTGTAATATATAAAATATTATTATGCGTTTTTATTATGGATGGAATATACTCTATTTTTTTTATGAATCTTAGTATAGCCTTATATAAAATAAAAGGAAGAACTCTTCCTTTTATTGTCCTATAAATTTTTTTTAATGTCATTTCTTTATTTTTTTTAGAATTTGACTTGATATTATTGCTTTTTTGATGAATATCTTTTCGTGATTGTTTAATCCTATGAGAAATATAAAAGATAATAAAATTATTAGATACATTCCATAATCAAAAAATAAGTAAAAAATATTACTATGTGGCATATATTTATATATAAAATAGGATAGAATAGAAGATATAATTATAATTGGTAGGATTCTTAAAATTACATCACTGATATATCTTTTAAATGATAAGTTAATCATCCTTTTTATTAAAACTAGTCTTATAATCCATATAATTATTGCTATTGAAAAATGAGTAACAAATACACTTTGTGGTGGTAACCCTAATGATAGACATATATATGATATAGGTAGGATAGAAAAATAAATAGTTCCCGAAATGCATTGTAGTTTTTTTATATTTCCTGTTGCTTTTGCACTTGTTAGGAGAGGATTAGATATGCAATCAATAACCGTAATGCATAAAATTATTCTTACAAAACTAACTGTGTAATCTGGAACATTTTTAAGCCAAATTTGTAAAATATAATTTGTATCAAAGAGAAGGGGTGATAAGACTATTAATAAAAGGAAAAAACTATATTTAGAACTGGCATAAATGAGATTATGCATAGTGGATATGTCATTAGTTGCATATGTTTTAGTAATTTGGGGATTAATTGCTGTTTGAAAATTATTGCAAAAATTATATACAGCGTTTTGTAATTGGATTGCTATTCCTCTAGCTGCATTAATAGTTGGAGTGAAAAATGTATTTAAGAGAATATTAATTCCTTGTGTGTAAGTTATGGTTGAAATATCATTAACCAAATTCCATCCTGTGAATTTGGACATTTCTTTTAATAAAGGTTTATCTATGGGTAATGTAAATTGACTCTCTTTAAAGTTTTTTTTGCAATAGTACCCAAATATAATTCGAATAGTAAGATGAACCAAGAAAATTAGTAAAGCATAAGTTTTTAATTTATCGAATGGTATAAAATATAAGGTATAAGCTATTAATAATTTAAGGAATGTTTCAATAATGGTAATATAAGAAAAAGCTTTCATCTTTTCATGTGCAATAATACACGCATTATATGGAACGCTTATTATCATT